>Ga0079305_1001933_pt1 | contig 21803 bp, 19 predicted proteins | sample LMS_cellobiose_e_FD_79183 | JGI IMG/M metagenome (GOLD analysis project Ga0079305, IMG submission 79183) | Rumen-fistulated moose microbial communities from Alaska, USA - LMS_cellobiose_enrichment | ecosystem: Host-associated > Mammals > Digestive system > Stomach > Rumen fluid ... | reverse complement strand
GGAATAGATCATCAGGGAGGTGTCCAGGCCGTATTCCATGCAGAAGTAGCCCACGGAAGGCTCCGTGCGCTGCTCCTTGGCGGCCATATACCCGTTGAACTCGGCCATCACTTCCTCGAGCCGGGCCAGGAACTCGCGGTCCTTGGCGAGCTCCTTGTAGCGCTTGAGGCTCACCTTGTCCAGGATCACCATCGGGTTGTGGCCGGAGGTATGCCACAGGTCATAATCCACGGTGCGGAACAGGGCTTTCGCCTTGTCGTTCCAGCACCACCAGAGGTTCTTGCAGAGGGTCTCAAGGCCCGAAAGCTCCTCCGGCAGATGCCGCGTCACCATCACACTTCTCCACGCGGGCGCGGCCATTTCAGAATGACTCATCATAGGTAACTACTAACTATTGCCGCTCAGCCATCGCATTATCCACCCGGATCATGAAATCGCTGAGGACGTTCATATAATTGATAAATGCCTCGTAAGGCGTGTCATACGGATTGAAGCGCTTGTGGATCTCGCCGTCGGAGAAGAACTTCGTGCACATGTAGTACAGGTGGTCGCTCTCCTGCAGGTGGCCGTAGTCGTTCCACAGCGTGGCGTCGTTCAGGATGGAGAGTTTCTCCTCCAGGCTGTAGAGCTTGTTGTAGGCGTCCTGCTGCAGCTCGTTGCCCAGCCAGGCGGAGGTGTCGCGCTCCTCGTCGGCCCAGGAGATGGGCTGCGGGACGGACAGGTCGCCCACGGACTTGAGGCGCGCGGCGGCGCGCTCGGGGGTCACGAACTCGAGCTCCTTGTCGGCCGCCACGGCGTCCGTCATGGCGCGCATGAACTCGAAGATGCCGCACTCGGCACCCTGGTGCTCGCCGAAAGTCTCGTAGTCCATGAAGAGGTTGACGATGTCGCCCTCGGCGGCTTTCAGCCAGCCCACGAAGCGCTCGGCGGTCAGCGGCCATTCCGCCCAGCCCTTGTCGGAGAAGCGGAAGGCGATGTCGTCGCTCAGCGAATAGTTGCGGAGCAGGAGCTTGAGGCCCGGCTTGAAGTCGTTGTTGTACACGTAGTTGGGGCTCTTCCAGCCCATGATGTGGCGGGCGCCCTCGGTCAGCATCGTCTTGAAGCCCAGGTCATAGACCATGGCGCCGACGCCGTCGGAGTAGATCAGCTCCGTGTTGCGGAAGGTCTTCGGCACCACGCCGAAGTACTGCTCCACGGCCGCCTTGTGCTTGAGCACCTGGTGCTCGAACTCCTGCTGGGAAGCGAGCGACGACAGGGAATGGTTGTAGGTCTCGCAGAGGAACTCCACGCAGCCGGTCTCGGCGAGCTTGCGGTAGCTCTCGATGACCTCGGGGGCGTAGCGGTCGAACTGCTCCAGGGCGGAACCGGAAATGGAGAAGGCCAGCTTCAGCTTGCCCTTGTTCTTCTTGATGGATTCGAGCAGGAGCTCGTTCATCGGGAGATAGCACTTCTGGGCGATGCGCTTGAGGATCGTCCGGTTGGCGAAATCGTCGTAGTAGTGCGAATCCTTGCCGATATCAAAGAATCTGTAAAGACGCAGACGGGTGGGCTGGTGGACCTGGAAGTACAGGCAGATTGACTTCTTCATATTACTGGTTGACTACTGATTCATAAACTTTCTTGAGCTTCGCGGTGGCGTTGTTCCACTTGAGCGCGTTGACTTCGTCGAATCCCTGCTTGTTGGCGAAATCGGCCAGCGCAGGGTACTGCAGCAGGGCGTAGATGTCGTCCGCCATCGCATCGACGTCCCAGAAGTCCACCTTGAGGGCGTACTTGAGCACCTCGGCGGCGCCGGACTGGTGGGAGATGATGGACGGGACGTTGGAGCGCATCGCCTCGAGCGGGGAGATGCCGAACGGCTCGGACACGGAAGGCATGATGTAGACGTCCGACAGGGCGAACATCTTCTGCACCTCCTGCCCGCGCAGGAAGCCCGTGAAATGGAAGCGGTCGGAGATGCCCAGGCGGGCCACCTGGCGGATGGCGCGCTGCATCATGTCGCCGCTGCCCGCCATGACGAAGCGGACGTTCTTCGTCCGCTTCAGGACCTTGGCGGCGGCCTCGATGAAGTACTCGGGGCCCTTCTGGAAGGTGATGCGGCCCAGGAAGGTCACGATCTTGTCGCGCACGCCGCGCTCGACCGTGAGGTTCTCCCGCCCGCTGAAGTCCACGGCGTTGTGCACCGTCACGACCTTGGCGGGGTCGATGCCGTATTTGTTGATGACGATGTTGCGCGTGAGGTCGCTGACCGTGACCACGCGGTCCGCCGCCTCCATGCCTCGCTTCTCGATCGAGTAGACGCGGGAGTCCACCATGTCGTCGGTGCCGCGGTCGAAGGAGGTGGCGTGCACGTGCACGACGAGCGGCTTGCCGGACAGCTCCTTGGCGGCGATGCCGGCCAGGTAGGTCAGCCAGTCGTGGGCGTGGATCACGTCAAACTCGCCGGCGTGCTCCATCGCGATGGTGCCGCCGACCTGCGCGTAGCGGGACACCTCCTCGAGGAGGTTCGCCCCGTACTTGCCGGAGAACTTGAACTTCTGGCCGAAACCGACCGTCGTCTCGCGGACCTGTTCGCGCTTCATCTTCTCGATGGCCTCGAAATACTCTTCCGGGTCCACGTAGGGGACGATGCTGGAGTCCACGTTGATGAATTTGACCTTGTCGAGGAACTCCTCGACCGTGTCGCTGACGTTGCGCACCGCCACGTCGCTCGCGTTGAGGATGGTGGCGCAGCTCTGGTCTTCGTCGCCGGAGGCGGAAGGCATCACGAACAGCGTCTGGACGCCGTTGTGCGCCAGACCCTTGACGATGCCCTCGCAGGCCGTGCCGAGGCCGCCCGCGATATGGGGCGGGAACTCCCAGCCGAACATCAAGACTTTCATATCCTAGTCCTCCTTGTATTGGTCCAACATGTATTCGACGGAGAGCAGCGCGGCCGTGCTGAGCGCCGAGGAGATGGCGCCGTGCGGCTCGTGGGGCGGGTCGCCGTCGTAGAGTTCGGAGAAGGCGCCGACGCCGTGCTTGCCGAGGTCGGCGTAGAAGCCCTCGGTCAGCTCCGCGGCGCGGTTGAGGAAGGAGGCGCCCTTCACCCGGAGGCTCACCTCCACGTATGGGGCGAGGAGGAACGGGCGGGTGCTGCCCCCGTGGTAAGCCAGGTCGCGCTCGCGCTGCGTGCCTTCGTAGACCGCCTGGTAGCGGCTGTCGCGCGGCGAGAGGGTCCGCAGGCCGCGGGCCGTGACCAGTTCGTTGTCGATGACGCGCAGGATGGACGGAGCCAGCTCCTCGTCGACCGGGGAATAAGGCACCGCCAGCGCGTAGATCTGGTTGGGACGGATGTCCATCACCTGCCCGCCGTTGTCCACGTAGTCGGCGAGGCACCCGCGGGAGGCGTTCCAGAAGGTCTTCTGGTAATTGCTGCGGATCAGGTCCCGGACGGGCGTCCACTTCGCGGCGAAGGCCGCGCCCTTCGTCCCGCCGTATTTCAGGGACATCTCGACGGCGAAGCACACGGCGTTGTACCAGAAGGCGTTGGTCTCCACCTGGTAGCCGGCGCGCTCGGTGACGGCGCGGCCGTCGATGTAGGCGTTCATCCAGCTCAGGGCGACGCCGTCCATCTGCGCCCACAGCAGCCCGTTCGGCTGCATGGACACCTCGGCGCGCACACCCGGGAGGTAGCTCTCCACGACCCCGCACACGGTGGGGCCGTACTTCTTCCACACCTTCTTCTCGTCGGCGCCGAAGTCGATGTACTGCTGCAGCACCCAGGCCAGGTGCAGCGGCGACTCGACCTGCGTGGTGCGGCGGAAGAAACGCTCCTGGTTGTCCTCGATGAGGTTGTCGAGGATCTCCTCGAACTGCGCCGGGTCTTTCAGCCCGTGGAGCGTCAGGCCCGGCAGGGCGTTCAGCGTCTCGCGGAGCAGGCCGTTGTACAGCCAGGACAGGCCGGCGTTGATCTTGCGGCGGCCGTTGTGGTTGGTGATCAGCGCGTCCGCGCAGCGGACCAGCTGGTCGTGGAAACTGGTGATCTCGCCGGCGGCCTTAACGCAGGAGGTGAAGCGGCGCTTCAGCGCGGAAGCCTCCTCCTGCTGCAGGGATGCCGACAGGACCAGCGCGTCGCCGGCCTTCATGCGGACCTCGAACCAGCCGGGGACCACGAGGTCCTCGCGGCAGTCGAAGCCGCGGCGGTATTCGTCGGAGTAGGTGATGTTGTAGTTCCAGTAGGGATTGGCGGTAAACTTCGCCTTGGCGTCGCTCAGCTGGACGTGCAGGTCGGGGAATTCCGGATAGAGGCGGAAGGTCATCCCGCCCGGGATCTCCGTCCCGGCCATGTCGGCCTGCGGATTCGCGTGCGTGAGATCGTGGATGTTGCGGAACGCCAGGTAGGGGCGCAGCTGCAGGACGACCGGCGCCGGGCTTTCGAGGACCTCATACTTGACCAGGACCTGGTCCCGGTCCGGCGCCAGCACGATGCTCTTGCGGAAGAGGATCTCCCCCACCTTGCAGGTGATCTGCGGCACCGGGTCCGCGCTGAAGTCCACGACGTATTTGTGGCCGCGCGGCTCGTAGACGTCCCCGTAGCAATGGATGCCCAGGTTGAACTGCTTGCCGTTCACGACCAGCGTCTCGTCGACGTCGGACAGGAGCAGGAAGCGGTCTCCGCCGAAGCGGTCCAGGGTGACAGCCAACAGGCCATGATAGCGGCGCGTATTGCAGGTCACGATCGACGTGTTGCAGTACGCGCCCGTCTTGTTGGCGCTCAAGATCTCCCGCTTGAGCGAATAGGCCAGGTTGACAAGCTCTGATTTGTTGAATTTCAGAAATGCCATATAGTACGGGTTATTTGGTTTTTTTCAATACGATCGCGACGCGGCTGGGCAGGTACAGCGACAGCCAGCCGTCCACCGTGTCGTGGCGCTCGTCGCTCGCCAGCCTCGAGAATCCGCCGAACCGGGACTCGTCGGAGTTGAATGCCATCGCATACGCTCCTTCGGGCGCCTGGAATCCGAATCCCTCGAAAGAAGCCACCGGATTGAAATTGAATGCAAAGATACTATTTCCGCGGCTGAAAATCAAAACTTTCCTCGCTTCGTCGACATAAAGTTGGCGGAGCTCCCCGGAAAGGATGCGTTCACGCTTCACGTAGTGAACCATTTCAGCGTCGAAGGCCTGCAGGCCGCCGTAGCGGAGCAGCGGATTGTCGGGCAGCGACCACTGCCGGCGGGCGTACTTGAAGGACCATCCGTTGCCCTCGCGCGGGAAGTCGATCCACTCCGGATGGCCGAATTCGTTGCCCATGAAATTGAGGTAGCCGCCGCCGGAGGTGGCGAGGGTCACGAGCCGGATCATCTTGTGCAGGGCGATACCCCGGTCCACGATCAGGTTCTGCGAAGCCTTGTCCATGCTCCAGTACATCTCCTTGTCGATCAGGCGGAAGATGATGGTCTTGTCGCCCACGAGCGCCTGGTCGTGGCACTCTGCGTAGGAAATCGTGTGCTCGTCGGCGCGCTTGTTGGTGAGCTCCCACCAGATGCCGCCCATGCTCCACTGGTCGTCGGACAGCTCCTTGATCCACTTGATCCAGTGGTCGGCGATGCCCATCGCCATGCGGAAGTCGAAGCCCACGCCGCCCGCCTCGAAGGGTGCGGCGAGGCCGGCCATGCCGCTGACGTCCTCGGCGATCGTGATCGCCTGCGGGTCGATCTCGTGGATCAGCTGGTTGGCGAGGGCGAGGTAGCTCACGGCGTTCTCGTCCACGCCCTGGTCGAAGTAGTAGCTGTAGTTGCCGAAGTCCTTGCCCAGGCCGTGGTCCCAGTAGATCATGCTGGTCACCCCGTCGAAGCGGAAGCCGTCCAGGTGGTACTCCTCCATCCAGTATTTGCAGTTGGCGAGCAGGAAGTACTTGACTTCGTCCTTGCCATAGTCGAAGCAGCGGGAATCCCAGGCGGGATGGTGCCCCTGCGGGCCCTGGTAGAAGTAGAGGTCGTCGCGGCCGTCCAGCCGGGAGAGGCCCTCGGCCTCGTTGCTCACGGCATGCGAGTGGACGATGTCCATGATCACCGCGATGCCGCGGCGGTGGGCGTCGTCCACCAGTGCCTTGAACTCCTCGGGGGTGCCGAAGCGCGAGCTCAGGGCGAAGAAATTGGACACCTGGTAGCCGAAGGACCCATAGTAAGGGTGCTCCTGCAGGGCCATGATCTGCAGGACGTTGTAGCCGAGCTTCGCGACGCGCGGGAGGACCCCGGTGCGGAATTCTTCGAAGCTTGCGACCTTCTCCTCCTCCCCGCTCATGCCGATGTGGCATTCGTAGATAAGCGGGTGGGGGCGTTTCCCGGGCTTGCGGCCCGTCCATCTGTACGGCTCCGCCGGGGCCCAGACCTGGGCGGAGAAGATCTTGGTCTCGGGGTCCTGGACCACGCGGGTCACGTAGGCGGGCAGGCGCTCCCCGCCTCCGCCGGGCCACTCGACCCAGAGCTTGTACAGCTCGCCGTGGCGCAGGAACATCTCCGGCAGGCGGAGCTCCCAGTTGCCCGCGCCGACGGGCTGGAAGGCATAGGCTTCGGTACGCTTCCAATTGTTGCCTTCGCCGATCAGGTAGATCCGCGTGGCGTTGGGCGCCCATTCGCGGATCACCCACTGCCCGTCCTCCTTGTGGAGGGGATAATAGATGTGGTTGTTGACGGCCGCGGAGAGCGGGCCATCGCCCGCGAGCTTGCGGCGGTCGGCCAGGATCCGCTCGTGGCGCGCGTCGATCGCGCCCCGGAACGGCTCCAGCCAGGGATCGGTCTGGTAAATCTTCTTTATCATAGGCTGTCAGTCTTCGTTCGTGCAGTCCTCAGGTATTCGCGGCAGCGCCCGATCAGCTCGTCCGAGCGCTTGATGCAGCGGTCGATCTCGTCGAGGCCCGTCGCGGGGTCCTCCACCCGTTCGGCGATCTTCTCCAGTTCGGCGATCGCCCCGTTATAATCGAATGTCTCTTCCATCATTTCCATTTGTCATCCTCAGCGTATTCCTTTGTCATCCTGAGCGCAGCCGAAGGATCTCCTTCCTATTCCGCCACCGCCTCCACCGTGCCGTCGGCGAAAAGCACCTTGAACTTCGTCCCGGTGGGCAGCGCGGCCGCGGACTTCACCACGACGCCCTGCGCGTCGGTGACCAGCGCGTAGCCGCGGGCGAGCACGCCCCGCGGGTCGGCCGCGCGGATCCGCTCGCCGAGCGCGAGCACCCGCTGCTCCATCGCGGCGAGGCGTGCCGCGAAAGCCATCCGCAGGCGGTTGCCGTAGGCGCTGATGCGCTCATCCTCCGCCGCGAAGGCGTCGATGAAGCGGTCCGCCAGGGCCGTGGGGGTCTTGACGGCGTCGAATGCCACCTGGTCCGCGACGTGCACGTCGCGGTCGTGGCCGATGGCCGTGTAGACCGGGACGGGGCAGTTCGCGATGGCGAAGCACAGGCCGTAGTCGTCGAAGCAGGCCAGGTCCAGCGCCGAGCCGCCGCCGCGCATCAGCAGCACGGCGTCGTAGGGCTCGGGGCTGCATTCCACGCGCTCCAGCGCGTCCACGATGCTCGCCGGGGCGCCCTCCCCCTGCATCGTGGCCTCGAAGAGCTCCACCTCGAAGACGAAGCCGTAGGCGTTCTCTTCCAGGTGGCGCCGGAAGTCGCCGTAGCCCGCCGCGTCGCGGGCGGAAATCACCGCCAGGCGGTACGGCAGCAGCGCCGGCTCCAGCTCCTGCTGCCTGTCCAGCAGGCCGTCCGCCGCCAGCTTCTCCAGGGTCTTGCGGCGCTGCAGCTCGGCGGCTCCGAGGGTGAAGCGCGGCTCGATCTCGTCGACCGTCAGCGCCAAGCCGTACAGCTCGCTGTAGCTCACCTGGGCGCGCAGCAGCACCTCCATCCCGGGGGCCAGGTCGCCGCCCGTCGCTTCGCGGAAATAGGCCCGCAGCGGGGCGTAGCGGCTCCGCCAGATCACGGCCTTGGCCTTCGCCACGATCCGCCCCTCCTCGCTCTGGCTCAGGTCCAGGTAGCAGTGGCCGTTGGCCTTGGCCTGCACCGAGGCGATCTCCGCACGGATCCACAGCCGCTCCGGGAAGGAATCCTCGATCTCCTCCCGCAGCCTCGACTGCAGCTCCAGCAGGTCTATGTACTCCATGTCCATATCCCACAAAATTAGAAAAATAATTCGGTATTTCTATCACTCCCTTTTTCCGGACCACTCTCCGGACAAGGCACGGTCGGCCCGTCCCCATTTTGGATCCGGGGACAGGCAGGGCCGTTCTGCAGGCGCGTGCCACAACGCCTGCCGACAAGGGGAAAGAGGAAAGTGCTATTTATCGAAGCCGCGGCGGAGCATTTCGGAGGTAAAGGCGGCGGCGGAGTGGACGTCAAGCTTGGCGTAAAGCCGCTTGCGGTACCACAGGACAGTCTCATCGCCGACGCCGAGACGATGCGCGATCTGTTTCGTGGGCAGGCCTTCCATCAGGAGCTTGGCCACATCTTTTTCCCGTTTGGTCAGGTGGATCTTTCCTTCAAGCGCATCCGCCGCAGGCCGAAGTTCCTCGATGGTCTCGTCCAGCACGGCCGACGTCTCGGTGAGTTCCTGCCTGGTCTTCTTCAGCCTGCGGGCAACCATCCATGCCGTCGCAGCCAATAAAAGCAATAGAGCGGCCCCGACGGCCAGCATCCGGGCATTGCGGTAAAGCCTCCTGTGCGCATCGTTCATCACACCCAGCGTATCTTTCAGATGGACGGTCTCTTCCAGCGAATGGGCCTCGAAATAGGTGTACGCCTCCGCCAGTTCCTTCAGTGCCCGGGAGGTCCTGCCTGCAGCCTGATAGTATCGGCCCAGACCATATTGCGCCTGTGCGATCAGCAAGGAATCACCGGCATCGCGTGCGAGCGTCAATGCGCGCTCGTATTCTGTCCGGGCATGCGCTGCCTGTCCGGCATCCATGTTGATTTCGCCCATGTTGTAATGCAGGACCGAGGAACTCTCGATCCAGCCGTTGCGGACAAAAATACTGTCGGCCTGGGCGTAGTACCGGAAAGCCTGATCCAAAGAGTCCTGCATGGCATAGAGGTTCCCGAGGGTGCCATAGAGCCGGGACCTGTCGTTGTCAAGGGACCGGGCCTCCGCACCGGCGGCCTCCTTCATGGCAATTCCCTTGGCCGCCTTGCTATAGTAGAACGCGGCGCTGTCATACTGCTCTTTTTGAAAAAAGTATAGCCCTACATTGAGTGCGCCGCGATAGACGGCATTGCCCCCGCCAAAGCGCTCGCCCAGCCGCATCTGCAGAAGAGCATAGTAGCGGGAACGTTCCGGATCCAGATTGGCGTATGCGGTGGACAACTGTGAAACGAGGATGACATACTCGTTCACCTCCTCCGCACCGGCTCTTTCCACCCGGGACCAGGACCATTTTGCGGCCTCCCGCTCCAGCGAATCCAGATTCCATCCCCGATGGTCTTCATAGGCGTGGCAGACCATCGACAGGAGAAGTAGAAGAAGAGAGACTATTTTCTTCATAGTTGCAAAGTTAGACAAAATCCTTCATACGACGAAGTGGTTCCCTAATGCTATCGCTGACACTGAGCGCCATGGTCATAATATGAATATCTTCTTCATGTTCGTGGATCGTTTAGCCTCCCGATTGCTTATTTCCTGATATAGAGGTCCGGACGGACCTGGATGTCCCAGTCGTTGTAGTCCAGGTCGAAGCGCGTGACGATGAAGCCGCCGCCCCCCTCGGCCTCCTGGCGCAGGACCAGGCCGGTCTCCTGATCAACCCAGATCACGAAGCCGCTGTAGCCGAAAAGGTTGCTGCCGCGGAAGTCAAACACCCAGCACGTCCGGCCGCAGACGGTCTCCTCGCCCCGGTAGAACCGTTTCAGGTGGTGCTGGCTGCCCCCGGTCATCCGGATACGCTGCATGATGGTGCCCGACTGGAGCGTGTCGTCCTCGCCCGGATCGCGCCCGAAACCGGCCGGCTCGATGCCGTAAAGCGCCATGGCCAGGGAACGGGGCGCGTAAGACTCGAAATGCCAGAGGCCGTCATGCTTGTTTTCCGGCACGATCTCATTCCCGTCGCCGTAGTACATCACGTAATAGCCATCCGGGTGCAGGCCGCCGCTGTATCCCAGCTTGGTCCGGAAATCAAACATGCTGATCAGGTCTTCCATCCCGTTGTAGCCATCCTCGGACTCGAAGCATTCCGAGCGGACAAAGGTCTCGCCGATGCAGGAATACGTTTCCATGATGTCCCAGCGCCAGCCCTCCCGGAACGAGTGTACGATGATGCTGTAGTTGCTCTGAGGTAGCCGGAGTTCGTAATGACCGGTCCACTCCGGGGTGTCGCCGGGCTTGTCCGTCTTGCCGGCGGGGCGGCTGAAGGAGGTCGGCAGCACGTGGACGAGCAGTTTGGAGGACTGTCCGCCGTGCAGCGACAGACTCAGCGTGGCGTCGCCTTTCTTCAGGCCCTTCAGCGTCAGTTTGAGGCCGTCCCGGGACACCTGCACGAATTCCTGCCCGTCCTCGACGGAGAATCCGGCCAGGTGCGTCCCGGCCGCCGTGTAGGTGAGCGTCTGACCGACCAGCAGGTCGATTTCGCTGACGGGCTGCGCCGCCAGGGTGAGGGCTGCCGAAAGGGCAGCCAGACATAATATGGATATCTTTTTCATAATTAAGTATTATCAGATTTACGCCCGCTATCAGATTCTTCGCTCCTCAGAATGACAAAGGTGGCGGACCCTGTCATTCTGAGGAGCGAAGCGACGAAGAATCTACTTCTTAACAAATTCCACCCTTCTGTTCTTGGCACGGCCCTCGTCGGTGGCGTTGTCAGCAACCGGTTCGTGGGAGCCTTTACCCACGGCGGTGAGGCGGTCGGCGGAAATGCCGTTCGCGACCAGGGCGTCCACGATGGCCTCTGCACGCTTCTGGGAGAGCGGATCGTTGACTTTGTCGCTTCCGGTATTGTCGCAGTGGCCCTGGACCTCGAACTTGATGGATGGATCGTCCTGCATGATCTTCGTGATGCGGTTGATCTCGCCGGTGGATTCGGGTTTGATGGTCGCCTTGCCGGTGTCGAAGGTAATAGCGTAGGTGACGATCTTGCCGTCACTGGCCAGGCGGTCATAGAGGGGCACGGCACCCTTGGCGATGCGGACGTTCTTGACAAAGTACATCTGCTGATAGTTGATTGATTTCAGCACCAGGAATGTGGGGGCTGCCGCATTGGGAATGCTGGCGACACGCTGCTCGTCGAAATAGATTTTGTAAGCCCGCTTGTTGAAGGAAACGGCGATGTGGTGCCACGCGGGGCGCGTCACGTTTTCCACTACAAATTTCCCTTCCCGCCTGTCTCCGGCAGGACTGTGCCATTGATAGGATATCTCATTATAATTGTCTTCGGCCTGGGGAATCCGGAAAAACAAAGCGCTGCCGCCACTGTCCACATCCTTGATCTTGTCACCGTAGCCCAGACAAACTTCGTAATAGATGCCGCCATACTGCCGTGTCCGGTCCTTGATGGCAAAATCCCAAAGATAAAGGTCGAATTCAATGGTGCATTCTTCTGTCAGATAAGGTTTCCCGTCATTGAAAAGCGGTGTGATGTCGGCATCCTGGTAGTTGATGGCCTTCACTCCGTCCATCTCCACAATCTGCGCCGTGCCTCTGAAGGCATCCCACTGGGACGGGAACTCTCCCAGCTGCTCGCCTTCCATCGTGTCCTCGAAGATAATCTCGTCACCGGAGACGAAGTCATAATTGTTCCAGACAATTTCAGCTTTTTGGGAGACTTCGTTCTGAGGTGCAGGCGTTTCCTGCTGCGGGAGCTGCTGCTGTTGTGCGGGCAGCGTCTGTTGTTGCTGTTGCTGCCGGTCGTTTTTTTCTTTGCCGACATTGCCGTTCAGGATGTCGTTGACGCCTTTCTCGACTTTGTTCCCCAGGTTGTTCTCCACCGCGTTCTTGGCGCGCTGGCCCAGACGCTGCAGAATGTTCTGCGCATGGACACCCGAGCAGGTCAGAGCAAGGGCGGTCATGAGTAATACGATTCGTTTCATATGCCTTATTGTTTAAGTGTTTATGTCAAATGAGATGCTGCTCGCCTGCCTTGTAAGTGAGCTCCGCGACGCGGTTCACACCGAACTTATAGTGCAGTTGCTTGCGGTATCCGCGCACCGTGTCCGGGCTGATGCCCAGCACGGCGGCGACCTGCGCGGTCGTGTATCCCTTCGCCAGGAGCTGGAGGACCTCCAGCTCCCGCGGAGTCAGGCGGACTGTTTCAGAACGGTTCTCGTTTCCCATATTTTGTCTTTCAATACCGTCCACAAATTTCGGTACTTTGTTCTTACGGGAAAACCCCACGTTCGTGGGGGATTTGGCAGTTTTTTGCGGTTATTCCGCCCCCACCCGCCGTTTTCCCAGGAAAGCCCTCCACCCTTCCGGACGCCCTGTTCCAACCGTCGTCCCCGCTTGTGTATCTGTACTGAAAACGGGAGGAATCGGCCCCGGCCCTATCCCGGCAACCGGGGGTCGCAGCGAAAATGGCCTGATTCAATCCCGGCCGGCCCGCACCCGGACAGGCGGTGGATTGTATTTGCCTTTCCATCAAGCAGTTATCAAATCATCTCCGTACCATTTAGGGCGGAGATAAATGTCTAACTATCTTTATATCAGCTAGATACCGACCACCCCAACCCTATAGTCTCCATGGAATTGACAGTTTGGGGCAGTCGCTGCCGCGCGTAGCCAGGCGCGTCGGCTCCGCCGGGGTGTGGGCAAGTGCCGTCCGTTCTGAGTCACCCGGTCCAAAGGCACCACCGCCGCGCGTTGCGGGGCGCGGCGGTTACGGGCAGCGCTGCGCCCGAGCTCATCGGGGTGGCTCGGCGCAGCCCGCCCGTTGCCGGGGACAGACACCTGGAGTTCGGCGCCGAAAATGGTCGATATTGGCACTGACCCCGTTCGAAAAACCTATGTCGGCGCCGAAATCTGTCAAAATCGGATCCGACCCGACGCCAAGAGCACCCTCGTCACAGCCCTGCTGCCACCGGCGCGCGGGCCGCGGGGATCGGTGGAAAAGAAAGGAGCCCTCATGGCGGTCGACTTTGCAAAAGACGGCGATGGAGTGCTATAGCCGGCAGCGGCAGTCGCCTTCAGGATGGCGTGCCACCCTCGGCATTAAGTTGCCGCCACCGGAGCGCGGACCGCGTGAGGGCCTGCGCACGTTGGCCCCGCGATGTCGGGGGCCGTGCGTTGGCGCGCGCAGGGTCGGTGGCAGCCAGGACGGAAAGCCGCAGCAGGCATGGACTGTCCGGCGAGCGGAAGCGAGACGGGCTGTCCGTGCCTGCCGGCGGTTGATACCGGGAGCAGATTCGCCGGTCGGCGCCGGCGAATGACGTGGAAGGTCCCGGAATGACATGGAAGGTCCCGGAATGGCGGGCAGGGGCAGGGAAATATCCCAAAGATTTATTATCTTTGTATGATTTTAAGCGTTAGTATTGTATGAAGATCTCCGAGGCCGTGTTCGCAGGCAGCAGCACCCGGATTTCACAGAAGCCCAAACGTAGTTTGCCCGAGTTCGCCTTCATCGGGAGGTCCAACGTCGGCAAGTCTTCCCTGATCAATTCGTTGTGCGGCAACCGCAAGCTTGCGATGACCTCGGCCACCCCCGGCAAGACGAAGGTGGTGAACCATTTCCTCATCAACGACAGCTGGTACCTGGTGGACCTGCCCGGCTACGGCTATGCGAAGATGAACCAGAAGGGCCGCGACGAGCTCGCCGCCATGATCCGCGACTACATCCTGAATTCGGAGGAGATGGTCCTGCTGTTCGTGCTCATCGATTCGCGCCACGACATCACGCGCATCGACCTCGACTTCCTCGCGGAGCTCGGCGAGCACGGCATCCCCTTCGCCCTGATCCTGACGAAGTGCGACAAACAGGGCCCCAACGTCCTCGCGGCACAGCTGGAGCGCGACAGGCAGATCCTGCTGGAGCAGTGGGAGGAGCTCCCGCCCGTCTTCTGCAGCTCCTCGCAGACGCACCGCGGCCGGGACGAGATCCTGGACTACATCGACACCCTACTCAAGACGATTTAAACCCACTATACCGTCATGATACACACCCACCGTTTGGAATTGTTCGCCTGCAGGGCCTCCGAGGACTTCGCCCGCCAGGTCATCGACCACATCAACGCCATCAAGGCCCCCGAAGAGCCCGAGCTGCACCTGGGCGCCCTCGAGGTCACGCCCTTCAGCGACGGCGAATTCCAGCCCCAGTATTCGGAGAGCGTCCGCGGCGCCTCCGTGTACATCATCCAGTCCACCATCCCGCCGGCAGACAACCTCATGGAGCTGCTCCTCGCCATCGACGCCGCCAAGCGCGCCTCGGCCGACGAGGTCGCCGCCGTCATCCCCTATTTCGGCTGGGCCCGCCAGGACCGCAAGGACCGTCCGCGCGTGGCCATCGGCGCCAAGCTTGTGGCGAACCTGCTGCGCGCCGCGGGAGCCGACCGCGTGATGACCTGCGACCTGCACGCCGGCCAGATCCAGGGCTTCTTCGACATCCCGGTGGACCACGTGTATGCCAGCAAGGTCTTCATCCCCTATATCCGTGACCGGAAATTCAAGAACCTCGCCATCGCCGCGCCCGACATGGGCGGCGCCAAGCGCGCCAACGTCTATGCCCGCGAGCTGATGTGCCCGGTGATCATCTGCCACAAGACCCGCGAGCGGGCCAACGTGGTCGGCTCCATCACCGCCATCGGCGAGATCGAGGGCAAGGACATCATCATCGTGGACGACATGATCGACACCGCCGGCACGCTCTGCAAGGCCGCCGAGGTGCTGAAGAGCCGCGGCGCCAACAGCGTGCGCGCCTGCGCCACGCACGGCATGCTCTCCGGCGAGGCCGTCCGGCGCATCCACGACTCCGCCCTGCAGGAGGTGTTCATCACCGACACCATCCCCCATCCGGAGCTCGCCGGCGATCCGAAGATCCGCATCATCTCGATGGCCGAGGTCTTCGCCTCCATCATCCACAAGGTGTACAACTACGAAGCCATCAGCCCGGACTTCGTCCAATAAACAAGATCCATGTGGCCTGTCTTCCTCGTCGTGCTCGTGCTGGTCGGGCTCTGTGTCCTCGGACTGGGTGTCAACATCCTCCGGGGCCGGGAGTTCCCCAAATACGACGTCGGCTCCAACGAGGAGATGCGCAAGCGCGGCATCCGCTGCTTCAAGGACGAGGATGCCGCGCTGCACGGCCGCCAATGTGCAGGCGACCGGACCGACGCCTGCCTCGATTGTCAGTTTAACCGTCATCCTGAGCCTGTCGAAGGATCCCAAACCCCTTAGCTTATGAGTCTCGTTGCCATCGTCGGCCGGCCCAATGTCGGCAAATCCACCCTCTTCAACCGCCTGGTCGGCATGCGGCAAGCCATCGTCGATGACACCGCCGGCGTGACCCGCGACCGGCATTACGGCCGCTGCGAATGGTGCGGCCGGGAGTTCTCCGTCGTGGACACGGGGGGCTACACCACCAACTCCGACGACGTGTTCGAGACGGCCATCCGCTCGCAGGTCCAGATCGCCATCGACGAGGCGGACCTGGTCCTGTTCCTGGTCGAGGCGGCCACGGGCATCACGGACTACGACGCCGAGATCGCCGATATCCTTCGGCGCACCCGCAAGCCCGTCGTGCTCTGCGTCAACAAGGTGGACTCCGGCGAGAAGATGTTCGACGCCTACCAGTTCTATTCCCTGGGCCTGGGCGAGATCTACAGCATCTCGGCGGCCAACGGCAGCGGCACCGGCGACCTGCTGGACGCCGTGGTGGCCGCGCTGCCCGAGGAGGAGCAGGCGGAGGACCCGTACGCCGGTCTCCCCCGCATCGCCATCGTGGGCAAGCCCAACGTGGGCAAATCCTCGCTGACCAACGCCCTGCTGGGACAGGAGCGCAACATCGTCACCCCCGTGGCCGGCACCACGCGCGACGCCATCGAGACGCACTACAACAAATTCGGCCACGAATTCATGCTCGTGGACACGGCCGGCATCCGCCGCAAGGCCAAGGTCCACGAAGACCTGGAGTTCTACTCCGTGATGCGCTCCATCCGCGCCATCGAGCACGCCGACGTGTGCATCCTGATGATCGACGCCACCACCGGCATGGAGGCGCAGGACATGAGCATCTTCAACCTCATTGTCAAGAACCGCAAGGGCTGCGTGGTCGTGGTGAACAAGTGGGACTTGTTCATCAAGGACTCCAACACCCTGCGCGACTACACCGCCGCGCTCAAGGAGCGGCTCGCCCCGTTCAACGACGTGCCCGTCGTCTTCACCTCCGTGGTGAAGATGCAGCGCATCCAGGACGTGCTGGACGCCGCCACGGAGGTGTACGCCAACTATTCCCAAAAGATCCCCACGGCCCGCCTCAACGAGGCGCTGCTGCCCGTCATCGAGGAGACCCCGCCGCCGGCATGGAAGGGCAAGTACGTCAAGATCAAGTACGTCACCCAGCTGCCGACCGCCTTCCCGGCCTTCGCTTTCTTCTGCAACCTGCCGCAGTACGTCAAGGACCCCTACAAGCGCTTCCTGGAGAACCAGCTCCGCGCGAACTTCAAGCTCACGGGTTGTCCGGTCCAGATCTACTGCCGCCAGAAATAGAAACAAAACCCAAAAACCAAATGCCCAGAGTCATTACATTCGGAGAGATCATGCTCCGGCTCTCCACACCGGGGTACCTGCGCTTCGGCCAGGCCCGCAGCTTCGACGCCACCTTCGGCGGCGGCGAGGCCAACGTGGCCGTGTCGCTGGCGAACTACGGCGTCGACGCGGCCTTCGTGTCCCGCCTCCCCGACAACGACATCGCCCGCGCCTGCCTCAAGGACCTCCGCGCCTATGGGGTGGACACTTCCGGCGTCATTTTCGGCGGCGACCGCCTCGGCATCTATTTCCTCGAGACCGGCGCCGTGGCGCGGCCCAGCAAGGTCGTCTACGACCGCGCCGGCTCGGCCATCGCCGCCATCCAGCCCGGCATGATCGACTGGAAGCGGGTCTTCGCGGGAGCCGACTGGTTCCACTGGACCGGCATCACCCCCGCGCTCAGCCAGGGTGCGGCGGACGCCTGCCTGGAGGCCGTCCGCGCCGCGAATGCCCTCGGCGTCACGGTCAGCTGCGACCTCAACTACCGCAAGAACCTTTGGAAATACGGCAAGTCCGCCGCGGAGGTGATGCCCGCGCTCGTCGAAGGATGCGACATCATCCTCGGCAACGAGGAGGACGCGGAGAAGGTCTTCGGCATCAAGCCCGAAGGCTTCGACGCGGCCGCCACGGGCGGCTCCATCGACCAGGGCCGTTTCCGCAGCGTCGGCGAGCAGCTGATGGCGCGCTTCCCCCGCGCGAAGAAGGTCATCATCACCCTGCGCGGCTCCATCAACGCCAACCACAACACCTGGGGCGGCGTGCTCTGGGACGGCAGGACCCTGTACGAGTCCCCCCGCTACGACATCACCCACATCGTGGACCGCGTGGGCGGCGGCGACTCCTTCATGGGCGGGCTCATCTACGGCCTGCTCACCTGGCCCGGCGACGACCGGCGGGCGCTGGACTTCGCCGTCGCGGCCTCCTGCCTCAAGCATACCGTTTTCGGCGACTACAACCAGGTCACCGTGGCCGAGGTCGAGGCCCTGATGAAGGGCGACGGCTCGGGGCGGGTGTCCCGGTAGATTTTTCGCTGCGCTCAGAATGACAGATTGACCAGAATGACAAACCGTTATGGCAAATTACAATAAACTCCAGGTCTTCCAGACCATCCTCGGCACGGGCATGGTCCCCGTGTTCTACCACGCCGACGCCGAAGTGGCGAAGCAGGTCCTCAAGGCCTGCTACGAGGGCGGCGTCCGCGCCTTCGAATTCACCAACCGCGGCGACTTCGCCCAGCTGGTTTTCAAGGAGCTCGCGCTCTACGTCCGCGAGGAGCTCCCGGGCATGGTCCTGGGCGCCGGCAGCGTGCTCGACCCCGCCACCGCCGTGCTCTACCTCCAGCTCGGCGCCGACTTCATCGTGGGCCCGTGCTTCAACCCCGAAGTGGCCAAGGTGTGCAACCGCCGCCTCGTCCCCTACGTCCCCGGCTGCGGCACCGTCACCGAGATCGGGAATGCACAGGAGGCCGGCTGCGGCCTCTGCAAGGTCTTCCCGGGCGAGGTCCTCGGCCCCGCCTTCGTCAAGGCCGTGCTCGCCCCGATGCCCTGGAGCCGCCTGATGGTGACCGGCGGCGTGAAGCCGGAGAAGGAAAACCTCGGGGCCTGGTTCAAGGCCGGGGCGACCTGCGTCGGCATGGGCTCCCAGCTCTTCCCCAGGGACGCCATCGCTGCCGGCGACTGGGACCGCATCGCGCAGATATGCAAGGACACGCTGAAGATCATCGAAGACGTCCGCGACCATGTCTGACACCCAGAAAAAACTGATGACCAACTGGCGGTGGTGGCTGTGCTCGCTGCTCTTCGTGGCGACCACGGTCAATTACCTGGACCGCCAGGTCCTGTCGCTGACCTACGAGGAATTCATTAAGCCGGAATTCCACTGGACGGACGCCAACTATGGCACCATCACCTCCTTCTTCTCCATCTTCTACGCCATCTGCTGCCTGTTCGCCGGCAAATTCGTGGACTGGATGGGAACGAAGAAGGGCTACCTCATCGCCATCGGCGTCTGGTCGGCGGGCGCCTGCCTGCACGCGCTGTGCGGCTGGGGCACCGCCCACCTGACGGGACTCGGGAGCGTGGCCGCCCTGCGCGCCGTCGAGGTGGGCAGCAACGCCGCGCTGGCCGTTTCCACGACCTCCGTGTACCTGTTCCTGCTCTGCCGGGGCATCCTCGCCCTCGGCGAATCGGGCAACTTCCCGGCCGCCATCAAGGTCACGGCCGAGTATTTCCCCAAGAAGGACCGCGCCTTCGCGACCTCCATCTTCAACGCGGGCGCGTCCGTGGGCGCGCTGGCGGCGCCGCTCCTGATCCCGCCCCTGGCCGTCCGCTTCGGCTGGGAATGGGCCTTCATCATCATCGGCGGCCTGGGCTTCGTCTGGATGTTCTTCTGGGCTTTCATGTACGACAAGCCCGACAGGAGCCCGCGCGTGAACGGGGCGGAACTCGCCTACATCCGCCAGGACGATGAGATGGCCGGTCAGGCCGGCCATGACGGCACGCGGAACGGCCCTGACGACCCCGTCATTCCCGGCCCCGACCGGGAATCTCCCTCCATCCCCTTCATCCAGTGCCTGAAGTACAAGCAGACCTGGGCCTTCATCACGGGCAAATTCTTCACCGACGGGGTGTGGTGGTTCTTCCTCTTCTGGGCGCCCTCCTATTTCAGCAACCAGTTCGGCGCCCCCGCCACCTCCGGCCTGGGCCAGGCCCTGATCTTCACGCTGTACGCCATCGTCACGGTGATCTCCATCGTCGGCGGCTACCTCCCGAAGATCTTCGTCGAGAAGAAGGGCATGAACCCGTACGCGGGCCGCATGCTCGCGATGCTCATCTTCGCCTTCTTCCCCATCGCCGCGCTCTTCGCCCAGCCCCTGGGCATCAACCTCCATTCCGCCTGGTGGCCGGCCATCCTGATCGGCCTCGCCGGCGCGGGACACCAGGCCTGGAGCGCCAACCTCTATTCGACCATCGGCGACATGTTCCCCAAGAGCACCATCGCCTCCATCACCGGCATCGGCACGACGGCGGGCGGCATCGGCTCGATGATCATCCAGAAAGTCGCGGGCAACCTCTTCACCCATGCGGAAGAGGCGGGCGCCGCCTTCACCTTCCTCGGCTTCGAGGGCAAGCCCGCCGGCTACTTCGTCATGTTCTGCTACTGCGGCGTGGCCTACCTGCTCGCCTGGGTCATCATGAAATCCCTCGTCCCGAAGTATAAACCCATCGTCCTATGAAGATCTGCCTGATCCAGTCCGACATCCTCTGGGGTGACCCGGAATCCAACTTCCACCACCTCGACGACCTGCTCGCCAAGGCCCCGCAGGCCGACTTGTACGTCCTCCCGGAAATGTTCACCACCGGCTTCGCCACCCTCGAGGGGGCGACCGTGGAGACGGAACCCTGCGCCGGCCTCGCCTGGATGCAGCGCAAGGCCGCGGAGCTTGACGCCGCCATCGCCGGCAGCATCGCGCTGGAGATCCCGGCGGATGCCGGGAAATGCGCGAACCGCTTCTTCTTCGTCCGTCCGGACGGGACTTATGAGCACTACGACAAGCGCCACCTCTTCGGCTACGGCGGCGAGGGCGAGCGTTTCGTCGCGGGCGAACGGCGCGTCATCGAGGAGTGGCGCGGCGTGCGCTTCCTGCTGGCGGTCTGCTACGACCTGCGCTTCCCCGTGTGGCTGCGCAACCGGGACGACTACGACGCCATCATCTTCGTGGCCAACTGGCCCGACGTGCGCCGTTTCGCGTGGGACACGCTCACCCGCGCCCGCGCCATCGAGGACACCTGCTACGTGCTCGCCGCCAACCGCGTCGGCACGGACCCCGCCTGCAACTACGACGGCGGCACCGCCTTCATCGGTCCCTACGGCGAGACGCTCGCCGCCGTGCCCGACGGGCAGGAGGGCTGCGCCTGCGGCGAGATCGACCTGCAGCACCTCGCGGAATACCACGCGAAGTTCCCGGTGCTCGAAGACGCCGACGGCTTCACCCTGAACATCTGATAAAACCTGATACACATGAAAAAGATTTCCCTCCTGCTGGCCGCCGGCGCGCTGATCCTGGCTGCCTGCGCCCCCAAGGCTGTGGCCCCCGCCGCCGCCCAGTCCCGTGTCGTCGAAGACGGCGGCACCGGCCCCTACAAGGCCCTGATGCTCGAAGACCCCTCGCTCGAGGCCCACACCATCTTCGCCCCGCAGGACCTGTCCGCCTTCGGCAAGAAGAACCTGCTGCCGGTCCTCGTGTGGGGCAACGGCGCCTGCACCAATTCCCCCTGGGAGCACTACAAGTTCCTCAATGAGATCGCCTCGCAGGGCTTTCTCGTGATCGCCAGCGGCTTTATCCCGATGGAGGACAAGCCCTACCGCGGCCCGCAGTCCACTTCCGCCCAGCAGATCGAAGCCATCGACTGGGCCATTGCCCAGAACGCCGACAAGGCAAGCCCGTATTTCGGCAGGATCGATGTGGACGCCATCGCGGCGGCCGGCATGTCCTGCGGCGGCCTGCAGACCCTCGACAATTCCGCGGAGCCGCGCCTCAAGACCATTATGATCTGCAACAGCGGGCTCTTCCTCGACCCGGGTACGGCCGTGCCCGGCATGCCGATGCCGCAGAAGGAGAAACTTCAGGACATCAAGGTCCCGGTGATCTACATCCTCGGCGGCGAGACGGACATCGCCTATCTCAACGGCATGGACGACTTCCACCGCCTGACCAAGGTGCCCGCCTTCGCGGCGAACTATCCGGTCGGCCACGGCGGCACCTACAGCCAGCCGCACGGCGGCGAATTCTCCGTCCCGGCCATCGCCTGGCTGAAGTGGCAGCTCAAGGGCGATCAGGAAGCGGCGAAACTCTTCCAGGGCGAGCCCTGCGGCCTGTCGCAGCGCGAAGGCTGGACCACCGAGAAGAATGCGCTGATCGACTAAGACCAGCGTGATCAGGAAGACGCTGACACAGCGTATAATAAGAGAATCAGGGGTGCCGCGTGGATTCAAGCGCGAAATGCAACTGGATCGTCAATCTGGGTTAATGATTTAAATATTTCATTTGGGGTTGAATAGCCCAGCCTTTTTCGAGGGCGGCTATTCAACCTCATTTGTATCTTTT
>Ga0079305_1001929_pt1 | contig 21838 bp, 15 predicted proteins | sample LMS_cellobiose_e_FD_79183 | JGI IMG/M metagenome (GOLD analysis project Ga0079305, IMG submission 79183) | Rumen-fistulated moose microbial communities from Alaska, USA - LMS_cellobiose_enrichment | ecosystem: Host-associated > Mammals > Digestive system > Stomach > Rumen fluid ... | reverse complement strand
AGCGACAGCGCCAAAGCCGGCAGAACGAGATGATAGATCTTCTGCCCAATCGTCGCTTGTTTGAACGACACGCCGATCGGCGCCGCCAGACCCATCGGAAGAAGATTCAGGTAGACCGCAAAGACCAGCAGCAGCAGCATCCCGATCCAGAAAGCGGGGCTCGATTCCAGCACGAGGCAGTACAGCTTGATGAGCTTATCGACAGGCTTTCCGCGGTGGATGGATGCGGCGATGCCCAGAAAAAAGCCCACCAGCCCCGATACCACCCAGGAGATCGCCATCAGGATGAGGGAGAGCTTGAACCGCTCTCCGATCACTTTGATCACCGGCTGCCGATAGATCATGGAGGTTCCCATGTCCCCGCGGAGGATATTGGTAATCCATTTGACATAGCGCGTGGCCGGCGGATCGTTCAGCCCCCAGTATTCCGCAATATTTTCTCTTTGCTGATCGCTCACGCTGTTCTCGCCGATATAGGAGCTCACCGCGTCGATCGGCGAGAGCTCCACCAGCGTGAACGTAATGATACTGACCGCGAACAGCAGGAGAACGATTTTAATCAGATTGATCCCGATTCCTTTCCAAACTGCTTTGCTCAACCGGCCACATCTCCTTTTCCGTTAACCGATATCATAGAACTGCCGTTTGCCGAAAAACAGGGTTTCAGCTTCTCAGTTCCACTTCCATTCCAGGATGTTGTTCAGCACCTGCAGCGCCGCGCCGTGGGGATGCAGCGACTGTGTTCCGATATCCAGACCGTCCCGGACAAAGAAGCAGTTGTCCGCACGGACAAACCACGCATCGGGCGCGTCGCCGATATGGCTCGCACCGGTCTCGCCGTCCCACTGCGCCAGCTTGTAGTATTTGTAGACATCCTCCAGACTCTTCGACGCCATTGCCTGCTTCAGGTAGCCGTCCACCGTAGGATTGGAATAGTAGCCCGAGTTGCTCCAGCCCGCTCCGATCGCGCTCGACGCGGTCATCAGGTAGAACTCATTCGGCGTATGATCTCCTCTGCCGAAAACATAGGCCTCGCTGTGGAAAAGCTGCTGGATATCCGAATTGGCCGCGCCGGTCGGGATCACGTTGATCCCCATCGCTTTTGCCTGCTCGGCGACCGCCATGGCCACCATCTGCCGGTTGCCCATCGTGGCGGTGTAATACAGAGTAAATTCCGCTTTGCGGCCGTCCTTTTCACGGATGCCGTCGCCGTCGGTATCGATCCAGCCGGCCTCGTCCAGGATGCGGCAGGCGACGTCAAGGCCGGAATTTTCTTCGTTCAGCTCCGTTTCTTCATTGAACCACGGCATCAGATCGCACATGGAATTCGACGGCTGGCCGAATCCGTTAAACGCATCCTCATTCAGCTTTTTGCGGTCGATGCCGAGGCTGATCGCCTGGCGGATCGCCTTATCGCAGGTCACATTGTTGCCGATCTTTTTACCGTCTGCGGTCGTCTTGCCCTCGTCCGGGACGGTGCAGAAGATGATGCCGAAATTGTTGATGGTTTCAACATTGACCAGATGATAGCCGGGAATCGTCTGCGTCGCCAGCGACTGGTTGGTGTAAACGATGTCCACGTCGCCCTTCTGCGCAGCGGCAAAGGCCGCGTCTTCATCCATAAAGACCAGCACGATGCGCTTGATCGCCGGTTCGTCGCCGTAGTAGAGATCGTTGTATTCCCAGATGGCCTGCTGGCCCTTATCCCACAGCACCATCTTATACGGGCCGGAGCCGACCGGATTTTCCATATAGTTGTCGTCATAGAGCGCTTCCGGCACGATCCCCAGCTTGGAAACGAGATAGATAAACGTATAATCCGGCTCGTTGAGCGTGAACTTGACGGTCCGATCGTCCTCGGCCTCGGCGTTCACCATATGGCTCAGATCGAGGTTGGTGCCGGCATCCTTGGCCTTGAGGAAAGTAAAAGCGGCGTCGGACGCTTTTACCTTGTCGCCGTTGGAAAAATACGCGTCGTCACGAAGGGTGAACCGCCACTCTGTCCCGTCCTCGCTGACGCTGTATTCCGTCGCCAGATCATCGGTGATCACGCCGTTCCACGTTTTGACCAGACGGCTCTGCAAAATCGGGTCATAGCGCAGGCCGTAGCCGGTAATCGGGTCGAAGCCCGCCGTAGGCTCAGACGTAATGGCCGCGATCACTTCCGTTTTGGCCGGCGCCTGCGCTTCACCGCCGGAGGATTCCGCGGGAGCGGATCCCTGCGCGCCGGCGGAGCTGCCCGGGGCCGCATCGGGAGCATTGCCCGCGCACGCAGTCAGCAGCAGCATGAGGGCGCAGAGCACGCAAACCGCTTTTCGGGCCCGATTTTTCTGTCCGGAGAACCGTTTCTTCATTTTAACGTTCACAATCATTTACTCCTTTCAAGCGAGAGTCTTCTTTATTCCACAATCACAGAGGTGATTGGACGGACCTTTGTATCCAAACAAAAAAGCGGGCTGTCGCCGCAATCATACGGCAATCGCCCGTTTTCGCTCTTGTCAGTCAAAACAAAATACACGATCATCCAATAGTCCGTGGATATCGACGTAACCATACAGGCAAGTCTTCTGGCTCATGGGTCATTGCATCGGCTGCCTTCCCAGCCGAGAAACGGCCAGTGGCATCATCGCTTTCTGCTCTCCAAATACAGCGGCGGCTCCGTACGGGATTCTCACCCGTTTCCTTTTTCATCGCTTCCCGTAGGAAGCGAACCTGTACTCCGAATTCAATTGTCCGACTGAAAGATATCACAGCTTCGCGATTTTTGTCAAGCATTATTTTTAGGTTCCCGCTTTTTGCATAAAAAGTTTTTTGACAATGGCCGGATCTTCCGATATAATAGCCGTTAGGACGGCTTATGACATTGCGCGTTTCACCGTTTACGCGGCAAAGCGCGGTCAGATTTCGCTGCGCCCTTGGAAAGGGCGCGCGGTATCGCTGCAAACCGAAAGCACGTTTAAAACCGAAACGGAAACAGGTATTGGAAGCCGGGTGAGAATCCCGCGCAAGGCCGTTACTGTGTTTGGGATCTGCGAAAAAACCGCTTCGCGCCCATCAGTCAGATACTTGCCTCTTTCCGTACAGCGTTCAGCTCTGCGGCGCTCCGGAGTATTGGATGCGGAAAGCGGCGGAAAAGCGCTTTGCTTTTTCCGCATGAGATTCCAAAATCCGTCTGTGAGCTTGTTCGCGGGCGGGTTTTCCATTTTCGGATAAACAAAGATCGGAGAATCAGGGTATGGCAATCCGGATGGTCGGCATTGACCACAACAGCGCGGGGATTGATATCCGCGGCGCATTTTCCTTTACAAAAAAGCTGGCGCAGCAAACCTATGACGGGCTGCGGCAAACAGCGGGACTGAGGGGGTGTGTGATCCTCTCTACCTGCAACCGCATGGAGTTCTGGCTGAGTGTGGATGAGGGCGCCGCATTTTCCCCGCTGGAGCTGCTGTGTGAACGCCTCGGCCTCAACGCGGCGCAGTATGCCTCTTATTTTACGGCGCGGCAGGACAAGGATGCCGTGGAGCACCTGTTTCGGCTTGCCGCCGGAATGGAATCGCGGATCATCGGCGAGGATCAGATCATCACACAGGTCGGCGAGGCGCTGGAGCTCGCCCGTATCTGCTACGCTGCCGATCATGTGCTGGAGGTGCTGTTTCGTCTTGCCGTAACGGCGGCGAAGCGCGTCAAGACGGAGGCCGCCTTTTCCGCAGCGGATCAGTCCGTTATCCATATCGCGCTGCAGACGCTGGAGCAACAGGGCCTTTCGTTTTGCGGTAAGCGCTGCCTCGTGATCGGAAACGGCATGATGGGCAGGCTCTCGGCCCAGACGCTGCTCGACCGCGGCGCGGAGGTGACCGTAACGGTGCGCCAGTACAGGAGCGGCATCGTAGACATTCCCTTCGGCTGCAAGCGGATCAACTACACCGACCGCTATTCTCTGCTGCCCGACTGCGACCTTGTCGTCAGCGCTACGAGCAGCCTGCATTTTACGCTGCGCGCGGAAGATCTCGCCGCGCTGCAGGTGTCGCACCCGATTTTGCTGATCGATCTGGCGGTGCCGCGGGATATCGACCCCGCAGCCGGCGCTCTGCCGTGGGCAACGCTCTACGATATCGACTACTTCCGCATCGACCCGCTCCAATCGGCGCGCCTGCTCGCGGCGATGGAAAAGGCGCAAATCATTCTGGACGAGGAGCAGGAGCATTTTTACAGCTGGTATGAATGCAGGGACCTCGTGCCGCAGATTCAGCGGCTCAAGCAATGCGCCGGCGCCGAGGTCGGCGGCAAAATGCTCGCTTCTCTGCGGCGCACGCCGTTTGGAAAGCAGGAAAAGGACGCGCTGGCGAAGGAGGCCTCCGGCGCCGCGGAGCGGATGATGAACCATCTTCTTTTCGGATTGCGCGGACGTCTTTCGGATGACGAGCTGCGCCGGTGTATCGATGCGATGGAAGCGGTTTTATCCGAACCAAATACAAGGGCATAACGGAAAGGGGAACAGCCATGGATTTAACAATAAGACCGAGACGGCTGCGCAGCTGCGAGCTGGTTCGGAGAATGACGAGGGAGACGCGAGTCAGCCCGTCGAGCCTGATCTACCCGATGTTTGTGGCGGACGGCGAAAACACGGTGCAGGAAATCCCCTCGCTGCCCGGCCAGTACCGCTATACGGTGGACCGGATGGATGAAAAGCTCGAAAGCCTTCTGGAAGCGGGCGTCAGCAGCGTGATGCTCTTCGGCATTCCCGCGGAAAAGGACGAAGCGGGCTCGCAGGCCTACGCCGAAAACGGCATCATCCAGCGCGCGCTGCGGCGGGCCAGGGAAAAATTCCCCACGCTGTACATGACCACAGACGTCTGCATGTGCGAATACACCTCGCACGGCCATTGCGGCGCGCTCTGCGGGCAGGAGGTGGACAACGACCGGTCGCTTGAGCTGCTGGCGAAAACGGCGCTTTCTCAGGTGCAGGCCGGCTCGCAGATGGTCGCCCCCTCGGATATGATGGACGGGCGCGTGCGGGCGATCCGCGAATGCCTTGACGCAAACGGCTACACAAATATCCCCATCATGTCCTACGCCGTGAAATATGCCTCTTCCTTCTACGGCCCCTTCCGTGAGGCGGCCGGCTCCGCGCCCGCCTTCGGCGACCGGAAAAGCTATCAGATGGATGTTCACAACCGCCGCGAGGCGCTCAAGGAAGTCCTTCTGGATGTGGAGGAGGGCGCCGATATCGTCATGGTCAAGCCGACGCTCTCTTTTCTGGATATCGTGCGCGAGGTACGCGACGCCGTCGAGCTCCCGGTCGCGGCCTACAGCGTCAGCGGCGAATACGCCATGGTCAAAGCGGCGGCGGCCAACGGCTGGATCGACGAGGATGCGATCGTCTGCGAGATGGCCGTCTCCGCGTTCCGCGCCGGCGCGGATCTCTATCTGACCTATTTTGCCGAAAAGCTTGCCCGCTTTATGCGCGACGGGAGGATCGGATAAGAATGGTTTCGGAAGCATTGTTTGAAAGAGCGAAGCGGGTGATCCCCGGCGGCGTCAACAGCCCCGTGCGCGCCTTCGGCTCGGTGGGGATGACGCCCCGCTTCATCACGCGGGCGAAAGGCAGCCGCGTCTGGGATGCCGACGGGCAGGAATACGTGGATTTCATCGGTTCGTGGGGGCCCATGATCCTCGGGCACGCCCATCCCGCTGTTTTGGAGAGCGTTGAAAAGGCTGCCCGAGACGGCCTCAGCTTCGGCGCGGCGACCGAGCGCGAGGTGGAGATGGCGGAGCTGATCTGCTCGATCATCCCCTCCGTTGAATCGGTGCGCATGGTCAACTCCGGTACGGAGGCCGTGATGAGCGCGATCCGTGCCGCACGCGGCTACACCGGCAGGGACAAGATCGTCAAGTTTGCGGGCTGCTACCACGGCCACACGGACGCCATGCTCGTCGCGGCGGGCTCCGGCCTGATGACGCAGGGCATTCCCGGCAGCGCGGGCGTCCCCGCCGGCTGCACAAAAGACACCCTCACGGCGGCCTACAACGATCTCGGCAGCGTCCGGGCCTTGTTTGAAGCCAACCCCGGGCAGATCGCCGCCGTCATCGTGGAGCCCGTCGGCGCCAATATGGGCGTCGTGCTCCCCGCGGCCGGCTTTCTGGAGGGTCTGCGCGGGCTGTGCGACGAAACGGGCGCGCTGCTGATCTTCGATGAAGTCATCACGGGCTTTCGCCTGTCGCTCTCCGGCGCGCAGGGCTTCTACGGCATCGACGCCGACCTGACGACCTACGGCAAGATCATCGGCGGCGGCATGCCCGTCGGCGCATACGGCGGCAGACGGGAAATCATGGAGACCGTCGCGCCCTGCGGCCCCGTCTATCAGGCGGGAACGCTCAGCGGAAATCCGGTGGCGATGGCCGCCGGTCTCGCGCAGCTCACCGTTCTGAAGGAAACGCCCGATTTTTACGAAAAGCTCAACGCCGGCGCCGACCGCTTCTTCACCGCGCTCGGACAGGCGCTCGCCGATGCGGGCATCCCCCATTGCCTCAACCACGTCGGCTCGCTCGGCTGCGTCTTTTTTACCGATCGGCCCGTCGTCGATTACGCCACCGCCCAAACGAGCGATCCGCAGCGCTATGCGGCCTATTTCCGTCATATGCTGGCAAACGGCGTGCTGCCGGCGCCCTCGCAGTTTGAGGCGATGTTCCTTTCCGCAGCCCACACGCCGGAGGATCTGGAGCAAACACTTGACGCCGTGAGGAAATTCGCATGACGACAAGATCCATCGTAATCGGCAGCCGCGAGAGCGCGCTGGCCGTCATCCAAAGCCGGATGCTGATCGATTCGCTGCGCCGCGCGCATCCGGAGCTCGATCTCTCCCTCCTGACAATGAAAACGACCGGCGACCGCATCCTCGACCGCACGCTGGACAAGGTGGGCGGCAAGGGGCTGTTCGTCAAGGAGCTGGAGCTCGCGCTCAGAGAGCGCCGCGCCGATCTGACCGTGCACAGCCTCAAGGATATGCCGATGGAGCTGCCGGACGACCTGCCGCTGGTATGCTGCTCCGGGCGCGAGGACCCGCGGGACGTGCTCGTTCTGCCCGCCGGACAGACCGAGCTCGCGCCAAACGCCGTGATCGGCTCCTCAAGCCGCCGGCGCACGATCCAGCTCCGGGCGCTCTTTCCCGGCCATGAGATCCGGCCGGTGCGCGGCAATGTGCAGACGCGGCTCAAAAAGCTCGACGAGGGGCAGTACGGCGCCCTCATCCTTGCGGCGGCGGGGCTCAGGCGCCTCGGGCTCGAGGGCAGAATCAGCCGGGTTTTTACAACGCGGGAAATCATCCCCGCCGCAGGGCAGGGCATTTTGGGCGTGCAGGGCCGCGCCGGAGAGGATTTTTCCTTTCTCGAGTGCTTTGCCGACCGCGACGCCGCCGTCGCCGCCGCCTGCGAACGCGCCTTCGTGCGGGAGCTCGACGGCGGCTGCTCCTCGCCCGTCTGCGCCTATGCGGAAATCAAAGGGGGGCAGGTTGCGCTGACAGGGCTTTATTACGACGAGGACGCGCAGCGCGCCCGCATCGGATCGGCACAGGGCGACGCGGCAAACCCGGAACAAATCGGCGCCGCGCTCGCCCGCAGACTGAAAAATACGGAGGCGGAAGCCATATGACAGGAAAAGTCTGGCTCGTCGGCGCAGGCCCCGGGGACGCGGGCCTGTTCACGCTCAAAGGCAGACAGGTTCTGCAGGACGCCGACGTGGTTGTTTATGACGCGCTCGTCGGGCAGGGCGTTTTGAACCTGATCCCGGAGCATGCGGAGCTCATCTTCGCGGGAAAGCGCGCCGGGACGCATTATATGCGGCAGGAGGAAACAAACCGCGTGCTGCTCGAGGAGGCGCTCAAGGGCAAGCGCGTCGTGCGGCTCAAGGGCGGCGATCCGTTCCTGTTCGGCCGCGGCGGCGAAGAGCTGGAGCTTCTCGCAGCGCACGGCGTCCCCTTCGAAATCGTCCCTGGCGTGACGAGCGCGTTCGCCGTGCCGGCATATAACGGCATTCCCGTCACCCATCGGGATTTTTGTTCCGGCGTCCATGTGATTACCGGCCACCGCCGCGCCGACCGGAGCTATGATATCAATTTTCGGGCGCTTGCCGAAGCAAAGGGCACGCTCGTCTTTCTGATGGGCATCGCCGCTTTGCCGGATATTTGCGGGGGGCTGCTGCATGCCGGAATGGCGCCGGAGACGCCCGCCGCCGTCCTCGAGCGCGGCACAACGGCGAAGCAGCGCCGAATCTGCGCCACGCTCGGCACACTGGAGGCCGCCTGCGCCGCGACGACCGTGCAAACGCCCGCGATCATCGTTGTCGGAGCGGTCTGCGCGCTCGCCAATACGTTCGGCTGGTATGAAAAGCTGCCGCTCGCCGGCGTCAAGGTGCTGCTGACACGGCCGAAGGAGCTGATCTCCGGCATGGCGCAGCTGCTGCGGCAGCGCGGCGCCGAGGTGTTGGAGCTGCCCTCTATCCGAACGGTTCCCGTAACGGACCGCGCGCGGGTGGACGCTGCGCTGCGGACGCTCTCGGGCCGCGGCTATGACTGGCTCGTCTTTACAAGCCCGGGCGGCGTGCGCATTTTTTTGGAGCAGCTGCTGGAATCTTACGATATCCGCGCTCTCTGCGACGTGAAAATCGCCGCGATCGGGCAGGGCACCGCAAAGGAACTCAAAAAACACGGCCTGCAGACGGATTTCATCCCCTCCGTGTTCGACGCGGAAACACTCGGCACAGAGCTCGCGGCAATCTGTGAAAACGGCGCGCGGATCCTGATCCCGCGGGCAGCCGTCGGCAACCCGATTCTTGTCGAGAAGCTGCAGGCGGGCCCGAATCTTCGGATCACCGATCTGCCGACATATGATACGCAGTACGTCTCCTCCCCCGTGATCGACGAGGCGGCAGCCTTTCAGAACGGTGAAATCGACTTCGCCGTCTTCACAAGCGCCTCCACCGTTCGCGGATTCGTCCGGAGCGTTCCGGGGATCGATTATGCGGCCGTCAAGGCAATTTGCATCGGGCGGCAGACGCAGGCCGCAGCAGACGCCGCCGGCATGCAGACCTGGCGGGCGGAGCAGGCAACGCTGGAATCGCTGGCGCAAAAGCTTGAAGAGGTCGCCGCAAAATACCGGGCGCAGGCGCGCGGATAAGAGCGGCCTTCTCCCGTCTGCCGCAGAAGGCAAAAGCACATACGGGCATCGGAAAGGGGTTTTTCGGTATGGAAAAAAAGGCTCTGCTGGTCGTCAGCTTCGGCACGTCCTTTGAAGAGACGCGGGCGCGCACCATCGACGTCATTGAGCGGGATTTGCAGCGGACGTTTCCCGATCGGAAGTTTTACCGCGCGTGGACAAGCGATATGATCCGGAAAAAGCTGGACAGAACCGTCGGCGTGCACTATGACTCCGTACGGGAGGCAATGGAAAAAATCGTTGCAGACGGCGTTACCGATCTGCTGGTGCAGCCCACGCACATGCTGGCGGGCTGCGAATACGCGCAGATGCGCCAAACGGTCGCCGCCTATTGCGGAAAAATCGCCGCCGTTGCCGTCGGCGCGCCGCTTTTGACAACGCCGCAGGACCTTTCCGCGCTCGCCGAGATCATGGAACGGGCGTATGCCGGCTTGGAAAAAGACGAGCTGCTCATCCTGATGGGACACGGCAGCGATCAGCTTGAGATGCCCGTTTATGAGCTGCTGAACGACCTGTTTGCAGAGCGGGGGCACTCCAATATCTGCGTCGGCACCGTGGAATTCTCCCCCGGTATCGAGCCCGCCCTTGCGCGGGTGCGGGAGCGCAGCCCCAGGCGCGTGTATCTCGCGCCGCTGCTGATCGTTGCGGGCGACCACGCGACGAACGACATGGCCTCCGACGAGCCGGATTCATGGAAATCCCGCATTGCGCAAAACGGCCCCGAGGTCGTCTGCATCCTCAAAGGGCTGGGCGAGTATGAGGCGGTGCGCGCCATGTATGTCGCCAATGCGGAAAAGGCCGCCGCCCTCTGCAATGGAGAACAGGCAAATGGCTGAGCGGCTTTGTTTCCCTTTGTTCGTCGATCTGTCTGAAAAAACCGTCGTCGTGATCGGCGCGGGCAGAGTTGCGGAACGCCGTATTCGGTCGCTGCTCGATTTTGCGGGCGGGATCGTTGTCGTCGCGCCGTGCGTCCAGGCCGGGCTCGAAGCGCTTGCCGCAGATGGGAGAATTCGGATTTTGCGGCGCGCGTTCGAACCGGAGGATTTGGCGCAGGCCGATCTTGTGATCGCAGCGACCGACGACGGCGCGCTCAACAGGCGGATTCACGCTCTCGCAAAGGAACGGCGCCTTCCGGTCAATGTCAGCTCCGATCAGAAGCTGTGCGATTTTTATTTTCCCGGTATCGCGCGCAAGGACCGCCTCGTTGTCGGCGTCACCGCCTGCGGCGCGGAGCATGCCAGGGCGAAAGCCGCCGCCGAGGCCATCCGCCAATATCTGGAAGAAGCCGACCTGTAACCGAAAGGGTCCGCGCCGCTGTGCGGACCCTTTCGCACTGCGCGCCGGAGCCTGCGTAAAAAGCGCATCCGCCACGCAGAACCGATAATTTATGAAACTTTTTTTGTAAAATCCCTTGCTTTTTTCGGCCCCATCCTGTATAATAATGCTCGATGTGAAAAATGGACGATTAGCTCAGCTGGGAGAGCATTCGCTTGACGTGCGAAGGGTCAGCGGTTCGAGCCCGTTATCGTCCACCATATGAACGAAGTCCGTTTTTCGAACATTTTTCTCGAAAAACGGACTTCGTTTTCGTGTTAGAGCCTGACAAATCAAGGTTTTTTAGATTTCGGCAGAAATTCGTCTCAATCGAAAAACTCCAAAAATCCAAATACTTTTTTCGACTCAAGGACGCTATTTCAACACCGTTTTCTCATACCGCAGTATAATAGGAATGCCTGATTGGAACATGTTAATCCAAAACATAGTTGATGCGTGTCCCTGAGCCGGAAGACAGGGGAGATACGATTGAGAGGCGAGCCTCCCGAAGGACGTGAAAAAGCTCAAAAAAACACAGAAAGAATCGTTTGAATTCTCCGAGAGACGCCCTTTCTATTGATGATGCTCATGCGCGATGATAAAATACTGCAGAAGCAGCAAAAAAACGAGGAAGGATGAACAAGCAGATGAAGGAAGTCTCCATAGAAGAAATCGTGGAAACTTTTGACCGCCGGTATTACCGCAAAAAAATGACGAATCTCTGCATTTCATTCCTCATCGTTCTTTTGGGCGTCACTTCTCTCTGCTATGGACTCAGTCTGGAGTCTACGCCTACCATTTTCCGATTTATGACAGTTGACGGAACGATCTTTACAACGCTGGGCGCAATTGCCTTTATCGGTGTGAACCTTGTAGAGATACTTAATCACACGGAACTGACGAATATGTTTGTTTATTATATCCGCCTTTCCGCTGCGGTGGCGGAGTCTGTCATCCTGATTGTGGTGATGACCAGCCGGCTGCCCTTCTTTTCGGAGCATCTGCAGTTGGCAAACCGTTATGATACTTTTGCCATGCATTTATTGATTCCGCTGCTGGGGATATCTTCTTTCCTGATTAATGATTCACCGATCGGAAAGCTCACGCCGAAACAACGCTGGAACGGTACCTGGTTTGTAACGTTTTATGCCGTTGTTATTTTATCCCTGATCGTAACGAAAGCGTTGCCTGCGCATTTGATCCCGTACTTCTTTGTGGATATTTGGCAAACTCCGTGGCATATGATAGCGTTTGCATTTTTCTTTGTCTATGGAATCACATATCTGATGAGTTGGAGGCTGTCGGAATGGAACAGAAAACTGAGTTGGCTGTGGTTTCGGAATATCGCCGGTAAAAAACCGGGCGACAGCGGGAGGTAGCGCATGTCTTCTCCGGGGCACTTGATTCAGATCGCGCAGAACACAGCGCTTGCACTCGCGGTCGCCTCTTTCTCGCTGTTCGGGCTGTATTTCCTTTGGCTTTTTACGACGCAGATCATGGCATTATTCCTTCAGCGGGGAGAAGACGGCTCCGGGAACGACGGCATGGCTCCCACGACGAGATTTGCCGTCCTTGTCTGCGCCTGCAATGAGGAATGCGTGATCGCACGCCTCGTCGAGAGTCTGCGCACGCAGGAATATGACCGGGAGTTATTCGACGTGTTCGTCGTTGCCCATAATTGCACAGACGCCACTGCGCAGGCTGCACGCGAAAGCGGGGCGCACGTCTTCATATGTAACGCGCCGGGCGAGCGAAGGAAAGCCTATGCTCTCACACACGGCATCCGGGAGATTCGCAGGCTTCCGGTCTCTTACGACGCTTTTGCGTTCTTTGACGCAGATAATGTTGCCGACCCATTCTTCCTCACCTGTGCCGACCGCGCTCTCGTGCGCGGCGCCGACGTGGTGCAGGGAAAGTACTCCTCGTACAATTACCATGAGAATGCCATCTCAGAACTCTCCGGCGCACTGTGGCTGCAGACATTTCACACGCAGTCGATAACGTTCACGCGCATGGGACTGCCGGTCCTTGTTTACGGGACGGGATTTGTGCTCCGCGCTTCGGCGCTCGGCCCGGACGGCTGGCCGACCGCCACGCTGGTCGAGGACTTTGAGATGTCGATTATGCTTGCACTCGCAGACAGGAACATGGTGGGCAACGGCGGCATGCGGACTTACGCAGAGCAGCCGCTGCGCTTTCGTGATGCACTGGAGCAACGAAGGAGATGGGCCGTGGGCGACATGCAGTGCCTGCGCCGCTACTTCTTCCCCATTCTCCGTGCCATCCCGCAGAAGGGCATCCATGCCGTCAAGATCCTAATTGATCTTTTGCTCAGCGTCGCGCTGATCGGTTTTGCCGCCGGCGTTATCTTCCTCGTCGCATTCGTCGCCCTGTCTGGTCTCTCCCTCACTGTCTTTCTCTCCATTGCCGCCGCGCTCGTCGGCGCCTACTGGCTCCTGGTGGACGTGCAGTCGTTGATTATGTTCCGCAAGGAAGGCATGCGCATACGCGACAACATGGCCACGCTTGCGCTGTTTCCGTTCTGGATTATCCTTTCGTCGCCGCTTGCGTGCTATGCGCTCTTCGTGAAGAACGTCGAGTGGAAGAGAGCCCCTCGCAGAGGCAAAGGCGCCGGCATCAAAAGCGAGTCGTGAAGGCGAGCGTTGCCGGCCGTTTCATAGGCGGTGTGCTTTCAGGCGTTCTTTCTATGGTTTGGCGTGCTTTTCAGTTCTTTCACAAACAAAAGCGACATGTTTCGACATGTCGCTTTTGTCCGGCCCGCGCACGGCGCGGGGATCTGTCGATCCCGACAAAAAGAAGATGGATTCGTTTTAGCTTTTTCAACGGCATCTAAAGTGTCAAGTGATTCCACAATCAAGGAATCCGAACTTCGTTCCCACAGGAGCGGCGTTCGGATTTTTTGCTTCGGCAAAAGGCATCCCGGCTGCTCTTTTGCGGCGCGATTGGATTTTTGGGCAGACCCGCCGGGCAGGAATACTTGAAAAACACACTGATAAGGCGTATGATGGTTTTATCGGGAAAACAGGGGCGTAACCGCAAACGTAAGCCGTAAACCCGAAATCGTTTTTGGCGTCAGATCGGATTTTACAATTACAAGACGCCCTTTCCGCGGCTGAAATGGTTTTCGGAAAAACAGAAAAGGAGTTTCGCCATGCAGATTCTTGTCACCGGCGGCGCCGGCTATATCGGCTCGCATACGATCATCGAGCTGCTCGATGCGGGGCATTCCGTCGTCGCGGTCGATAATCTGTCCAATTCCAGCAGGGAATCGCTCCGGCGCGTGGAGCGTATCTCCGGACAGACCGTCCCGTTTTTTCGGGCGGATCTCCGCGACCGCGCCGCTCTGGAAAAAATTTTTTCGCAGAACCGGTTTGATTGCTGCATCCATTTTGCGGGGCTCAAGGCCGTCGGGGAATCCGTCGTCAAGCCGTGGGAATATTACGACAACAATATCAACGGTACGCTCGTCCTGCTGGACGTGATGCGCCGCAGCGGCTGCAAAAACATCATCTTCAGTTCCTCCGCAACGGTATACGGCGAGCCGGCCGTGATCCCGATTCCGGAGGAATGTCCCAAGGGCAGGTGCACCAATCCCTACGGGCAAACCAAATCCATGCTCGAGGAAATCATGGTCGATCTGCACACGGCAGACGTGAAAACGAAAGACGCGCACCCGTGGAATGTCGTGCTGCTGCGATACTTTAACCCGATCGGCGCGCACGAAAGCGGCCTCATCGGCGAGGATCCCAACGGCGTTCCCAACAATCTGATGCCGTATATCACACAGGTCGCGGTGGGCAAGCTCGAAAAGCTCCATGTCTTTGGCAACGATTATGACACGCCCGACGGCACCGGCGTGCGCGATTACATCCATGTGGTCGATCTGGCGCGCGGGCATGTGAAAGCGCTGCAGGCGATCGAACGCGGCTGCGGCGTCGCCGTCTATAATCTCGGCACGGGAACGGGCTACAGTGTGCTCGATCTGGTACACGCCTTTGAAAAAGCCACCGGCGTGCGGATCCCCTATGTGATCGACGGCCGCCGTGCGGGCGATATCGCCGTTTGCTACTCCGATCCTGCAAAGGCGGAGCGCGAGCTGGGCTGGCGGACGCGGTACGGCGTGCTCGAAATGTGCCGTGACAGCTGGAACTGGCAGAGAAAAAACCCGAACGGCTACGCGAAGTGACAGGAGAAAGCACCTGCGGGCCGGATCGCCGCAGGTGCTTTGCGCATAGATTGCGGCCGGCGGCTGCCTCCGATTCGGCTGTCGCCTTTCCGTATCAAAAGGGATCGACCCCAGCGGTAATCCAAAGGAAAAGGCCGGCGCCAACGCCGAGAGGTTTTCGCGCATCCGGAGAAACAGGCGCTGCGGCCGGCATCGCATTTTTGCCGAAACATTAAATTGCACGGAGGCAAACAACATGAAGACCACCCTGGTAATTCTCGCAGCCGGCATCAGTTCGCGCTTCGGCTCCGGCGTCAAGCAGCTGGTCCCCGTCGGGCCGAACGGCGAGCTGATCATCGACTATTCGATTCACGACGCCGTCAGCGCGGGTTTCGATAAGATCATTTTTGTAATCAGAAAAGCAATCGAATCCGACTTTATGGAAGGGATCGGCAAGCGAATCGAACGCATCTGCGCTCCGCTGGGCGTAGAAATCGCCTATGCCTTTCAGGAGATTGAGGATATCCCGATTCCGCTTCCGGCCGGAAGAACAAAGCCGTGGGGAACCGGCCACGCCGTCCTTGCCTGCAAAAAGCTTTTGGCGGAGCCCTTCACTGTGATCAACGCGGACGATTACTATGGAAAAGACGGCTTTGAGAGGGCCGCGGCCTTTCTGAAGACCGGACAGTACGGCCTGATCGGCTACGCGCTCAAAAATACGCTCTCAGATAACGGCGGCGTAACGCGGGGCATCTGCTGCGTTCGCGATGGAAAGCTGATCGGAATCGATGAAACGAAAAACATCGTGAGAGATGGCGCCGGCGCATCGGCCGATGGGAAAGCGCTTGACCCCGACGCCCTGGTTTCCATGAACTTCTGGTGCTATCCGGCGGAGTTCCTCCATGTGCTGGAGGATGGCTTCCCGCAGTTTCTGTCCTCCATGTCCGATCCGCTCAAAGCGGAGTATCTCCTGCCGCTCATTGTCGATGGGCTCTTGAAGGAGGGCGCTGCGGTGACCGTCCTCCCCACAGATGCGGATTGGTTCGGCGTAACCTACCAGGAGGACAAAGCCTCCGTAATCGAAAGCTTCCGCTGCCTGTATGCACGCGGCCTTTACAATCGGGTAAACCTCTACGCCGATCTTCTCCGCGGCGGCGCATAACCGTTTTCCTGCGCGCACGGGGAAATACGGCGGCGGCGCAGCGTGACAAAAGCCTCCCGATGCAGACTAACACTGCATCGGGAGGCTTTTTTTTGCCGAAGCGTTTGCTTTTGCCGCATCCTCCGGCTTTTGCACAGGTTACAGGCTGTTCCTGCGCAGGATCGAGATCACCGTTCCTGCGATTTCTCTGCGCTTTACCGTGCCGAAATAGCGGCTGTCTGTGCCGCCGTTGCGGTAATCCGCGAGGACGAAGCACTCGCCCTCGGGGACCGTGAGCGGGAATTCCTGATAGCTCTCATACTGCGGCGTCACATAGAAAATGTTGGATTCCACCATGGTATGTCCGTTGACGACCAACCGGCCCGCCTCGGAGATATCAACGGTATCCCCCCCGACGGCCACAACGCGGCAGATATACGTCTTCGACGCTTTGCCGCTGTCGGGCGTGACCTTGTCGAGCACAATGATATCCTGCGCCTTCACGCTTTTATCCAAGCGGTAGAAAAGCACCATGTCGCCGGAATCGATACGCGGATACATATCGCCGCTGGGCATCGTGGTGAGGCCGATGATATTGAAGAACAGGATCCAGAGAAGGATCAGGAAAATGATCAGCCGCAGGACGAAGCGCTGGTAATTCTTGACCGAGCGCTCAAAGCGCTTGACCTCGTGGATCAGCTCCTCGGCCTTTTCCTGCACCTTTTCACGTTCCTTCGCCTCTTCGATCTCCTGCTGAACGCGGCGCTTTTCCTCATCGAGCTGGCGATCGAGCTCAGCCTGCTTCGCTTCTTCTTCCTGCTGCAGACGCATTTCCTCCGTCTGCATTTCTTCGGTGTTTTTCTCCATTTGCTCCATTAAATGATCCCCCAAGGCTGCTTATCTTCGCTGCGATACGGTTATTCTAACATATAATACAGCTTATCTATCATCTATGTCAACTTTTGTCAACAGGCAAATTCCGGCTCTCAAAGCGCAAAGCCGGCCGATCCCGCGCGGGTTTTCGGGCCATACAAATCGACCTGACATAAGCGGAGAAGCGGGAGACTCCCGCTTCTCCGTGCATCTGAATAGTATCGGGCCGCATCTCAGGCCGTTGCGTTGACTCGCTCGATCTCCTTACGAGTCTCCGCCTCTTCCTCGGCGAGGAGCTTGCTGCGGTAGCGCGCCAATCTCACATCGATAATGAAGCAGAAGGCCAGGATGAACACCATCAGGGGCGTCCACTTATCGATGAGCACCATCGGCAGCCGGATATCCTCGGTGAGGAGGAAAGCGATCACTGCAGCGATGGAAGAGAGAATCTCGAAGAAGATGCCGATGCGGAAACGGCGCATGAACTTCTTCACGTGGTAGTAGAGCGTTTCAACGGCGCTGACAAACTCATCCAGCGTGATCTCGCCCTTCAGCGCGGCTTCGCTCACCTTGGCGATCGGGTCCGCCTTGCCGCCCTCGGCGGCCGCCTGTGCGCGCTGCTCCAGCGCGATCTGGCGCAGGCGCTCGCGCTCGATGCGGCGCTCTCTCGCCATAAGCTTGGCCTCGTGCAGTTCTTCCTTCGCCGCGTTGACACGGCGCATCAGCTTGCCGCGCTGGTATTTCGCCTTCAGGTGCAGCAGCGGGAAGAGAATGTAGATCGTGATAAACACACAGATCAGGTTGACAAGCGCCCACGCCGCCCTGCCGCGCCAGCTGCCGTCCGGCTGGAAATTCGCGACGAAATGCGCCAGCGGGGTTTCGCCGTCGTCAATCTCCTCCAGATCGGTATCTCCGATCGCGGGGATGGTCGGGTCCTGCGGAAGGTTGAAGCTCGAGGGCAGGCCGCCCGGGTTTCTCGGGATATCCGGCGTAAAGGGGGTGTCCGGCGTGGTCGGGTCGGCCGGCGTAGTCGGATCGGCCGGGTTCTCCGGCGTGATCGGCACGGGATCGTCATCGTCGTCATCGTCGCCGCCGGAGATAACGCGCGGCGTCATCTTGCAGAGTACGACGAGGCGGCCGGAGGTCGTCGCATCCATACAGGTGGAAAGCGTGAGGATCTTTTTGGCGCTGTTCGCCACATAGGCGTTGTAGATCGCCTTTGTCTTCCCGCCCGTCACGCTGCTTTCTTTCCGGCTTTCCGCCTCCAGGAAAGCGCGCAGGGCGCCGAGATCGCGGTTGCCGACGGAGTAGATCATGTTCTCGTAGGCGTCGGTCTCCAGCGAGGCAAAGACGGTCAGGTCGTAGACCTCGCCTTGGTTTGTGATCAGGGTACCGGTGGCGTGCTTTGTGAGGTAATCGGCGTTCAGATAGTAGTCCAACCCGCCGAACATCGCCTTACTATCCATGTGATGCCCATAGACCAGGTTGTAGTTATCGGAAAAATCATGGGAGTTGTTCCATGCGAGGTAGATCGCGCCGGTCAGGCTGGGGTTCTTATAGATATCGTGGCTGGCGTAAAACAGGTCGTCTTCGCCCTGTACCACGGGATAGTCGATCTTGGTATCATCCATCGTCAGCCATGCGCGGTAATCGGCGTTGATCGCCGCCAGCGCGCCGGCTGTCGGGGTCGCCCCGTCCTCGATGATCACGGGGCGGAGCTCCATCAAATCCTTTCCGTAGGCAAAGGCCGCGTTCTGGGTATAGAAGGAGTCATACAGCACATAGCCGCTGTAGAGCACCAGCGTGGTGGAAAATACGGCAGTGAGAAGGGAAAGAAATTTTCCTCCGGCCAGTGTGAGATGCTCGAGAAAGCTCGCTACTGCAGATCGTGACGGCATGTGTATGCCCCTCCTTTCATCCTGTAGTTTGAGTATAGCGGAAGGACGGTCCAAGGAACCGTCTCACCCCGCGGCGGATTTGCGCAGCCGCGCAAACCGGCGGGAAGCGAAAGGCGGGCGGCCCCACGGCCCGCGGGGCCGCCCGTTTTCATTGCCTGCGCGCGTTTCGCGGCAGGGGCTTATGCAAGGGGGTTCAATCAGATCTCTTCGGCCTCATTCTTGCGGCTCTTGCCGATAAAGAAGAGGGCGATACCGGCGGCGAGCATGAGAGCGTAAGGCGCGAAGCGCATCACAACGCCGGTCGGGGAGATCAGTTCAAGGGTGTTGGTGAACTGAATGGTGTGGGAAACGTTGTCGTCAACAGCCTTGGTGATCGCGGGCATGGTGGCGGTGTTGGAGGTATCATTGGTATAGATGCTCTTGTCGCCCGTAGCCGCAGCGCCATTGAGCGCGTACTGGGACAGATAGGTCGTACCGGCCACGTTGTTGGTTTCATAAACCGCAGCAGCCGTGGCGGCGTCGATACCGACAGGGATACCGACATACATCACCTTGCTGTCGTGATCGATCGTGGGCGTAACCGTAATGCCGGTGGAGGCAGTGCTCAGGGTGCCGTTGACAGCGGTACCGGCAGCAAAGGCGGCGCCGTCCTCGCTCTCCTCAACCTTAATGGAAATCGCAGCGGTAACAGAGGAGTTCGTAAGCTTGACGTTGAACGGGAACTCGTTGTTGTTGTTCGCGGTATCGCCGGTCAGGGTCTTGCCGACGGTGAGGTTGAAGGTGTAGTACTTATCGGCAACGGAAGCATTCTCGCTGGCATATGCGCCGTCATCCGGCTGGCTGCCCACAAAGCCCTCGGTCTTGCCGGCGGCCGTCACGGAAGAGGCGTTGGTGCCGTCGATATTCACATCGGCAGAAAGGCAGGTGTAGCCGTAGATCTCGTAACCGCCGCTGCCGTCATCCTTGACGTAGACGTCGATGTAGCGGGTATTGGAGGTTTCGCCTTCCTTGATACCGGCAGCGATCTTGGTGGCCGCAGTGGTGGTCTCGTCGATCTGGAAGCGATAGACGCCGGCGCCGTTCCAGGTGCAGCCGGAGAAATCGACCGTCAGCGGGAAGCGGTTCGCGGTGCCGTTATCGGAAGCGGTCAGCTGATCGGCAGGCGTGATCGCAAGGACGCCGGCGCCGGTGCCGGTGATGGTCGCAGCGCCGATCGTGGCAGCTCTCGCATCCTTGGTGGTCACAGTCGAGGGCTGGGTGGAAGCGTGCAGAGCGGCGGTACCTGCATCCTTAACAGTTTTACCGCCGTTAAGGCCGGTGATGGTGTAGTTGTAGGTGATGGTCGGGGCATTGACAGTCTTGCCGTCCTTGTTGTAAGCGGTGATTTCCTGATAGAGCGTAAGCTGAGCAGATTTGGCCGCATCGGGCGTGTCGGGAGCCGAGAACTCACCGATTACGCCGCCTTCGCCGGTCATGCTCTCCGCCGCGAACGCGGTGACGCCGAGCGCCGCGATCATCGCAACGGCAATGACCAGAGCGCCGAGTCTCTTCATAGTCTTTCTCATGGTTTTCTCCTTTCAAAATATCAGCAGGAATTGTGTTTGCGTGGGGTCTTCGGGTCGTTTGGATCGGAGGTTCGTCGCTACGTACCCCCTTTCGCAGGTTCCCTTGGGTTTTTCCTTGATCCCAGTATAGCGGCCGGAGAGACTGTAAAACCGTCTCGAAACGGCGCTTTTTTGCGCAGGATCGGGTTTTTCCTTCGGGTGCGGCTACAAGGGTGCGACATTGGCGCGCCTCCCTTCTGCGGGGCCCGATACCGTGGGGCATCGGGCGCGGGCGTTTCCAGCCCGAGGGTCACCTCGCACATAGGGGTTTCCCTTCGGCGGGCGGAACACGCGCGGCCGGCCGCGTATGCTCGGGCAGTCTGTGGCGCAAAAGCCGTTCGGCTCACGCGCCAGCCGCCATTTCCCTTGCGGGCGGCCCCGCGCAGAGACAGAGCCGTAAACTACGGCGCCGCTCTGCCGATTGGGACTTGCGGGGCAACGATGCTCAAGCATCCGCATCACCCCGCTTTCTGCGTTTCCGGCAGATCAGCGGCAGGGCCGTCCCCACAGGGATCAAAAAGCCCGCCAAAAGCATCCACCGGTAAGGCTTGGTGGTTGTTTCGAGTCCCGTGGGAGCCACGTAGATCTCGCTGTTGGTAAAGGTGACGGTCAGCGGCTCGGTAATCGTCAGCGTGCCGGTGGTCCTCGCGGCCGCCGCCTCGCCCGAGCCCACCTTCGTGGTCGTCATATAGTTGCCTTCCGGATCGCCCTCCGTCAGGGTCAGGTTTGCGCCGTAAGGCACGGTCAGGATGATCTGCTCCTGCCCGTTATAGGCGGCAGGCTCCAGCGTAAAGCCGGCCGAGCCGCTTGCCCCGGTCGTAACGCCCGTGCTCAGCGTATAGCCGCTGACCGCATTAGCGCCGTTTTGCAGGAGCGCCGTAAAGGTGAACGGTTCCGGCACGCCCTCGACCTTTTTGATCACCGTGACCGGCACCGTCTTGCGGGTGTTGGTAAAGGCGATCGCAGCGGCATCGGTCACCGAAGCAATGGTGTAGCTGCTGCCGGAGGTCGTTGTCAGGCCGCCGTCCGTGGAGTAAACCGTGTCGTAAACCGTCGCGGTATTGTTATACAAGGTATCCTCCGTCACCGTAAAGCTCGCGCCCACGGGAACGGTCAAAACTTTCGTCGCCGGCTCTGCCGTGCTGGGCATGAGGGTAAAGCTGCCGTCCGTCGTTACCGCATTCAGCGTGTAGCTGTAGGTAAAGCTGAATGCACGCTGCTGGACCAGCGGATCGGAGAGAGCCTTGGAAACGGTGATATCCTTCGTCGCCTGGTTCTTCACCTTGACGACCCAGACGCCGCCCACCTGCTCCGCAGTCACATTGGGATCGGAGAAGGTGAACTCATGTCCGTCCGTGCCGCTGACCGTGATCGTCACAGGGCCGCTGAGGCCGATATAACCGCTGTCATGGGAGGTCTCGGTCAGCGTGTAGGAGCCCACGTACAACGCATCGGACGTGTAGAATACGCCGACGCCGTCATTATCGGCAAGGAGGCCCGTACCCAGATTGTAAGTCGCGGCATCCAGCTTGAAGAGCGCCTCCAGCACGCCGGCGTTGCCGTCCTGGTCGGTTTTGACAAACTGCACGTCATAGGACTTCAGCGTGTTCGT
>Ga0079305_1001928_pt1 | contig 21844 bp, 12 predicted proteins | sample LMS_cellobiose_e_FD_79183 | JGI IMG/M metagenome (GOLD analysis project Ga0079305, IMG submission 79183) | Rumen-fistulated moose microbial communities from Alaska, USA - LMS_cellobiose_enrichment | ecosystem: Host-associated > Mammals > Digestive system > Stomach > Rumen fluid ... | reverse complement strand
GTTTCTCGCGCCGGCCCAGACGACGTCGAACACCTCGTTGCCGACGTTGTCGGTGCCGAAGATATGCTCGGCGGACGGCTTGAGGAAGCGCATTTCCGGGTCGTTGACATAGGGCGCGATCAGCGGATCGTATCCGGAAACCATCGGCTGGATCAGGGCGAAGGCGATGATGAGGACCAGCAGGATGGACACCGCCACCGTGAACTTGCTCTTGAAGAAGGTACGCCAGACGCTCTTCCAGTAGGAATAGCGGGGCGCGGCGATATGCTCGGATTCGAGCTCGTCGAAATCCGCGAACTCAAACAGGTTGGTATCTTCTGTATCCATGTTACGACCTCCCTGCCTTTTCTGTAAGCGAGATGCGCGGATCGACCTTTGTAAGAATGATATCTCCCAGCAGCACCGACAGCACCGAGATGGTGGAGAAGATGAAGGCGAGCGCGACGATCATCACGTTGTTGTGCTGCTGGATCGCGTTCGGGAGCATCTTGCCCATACCGCCGACAGCGTAGATGGACTCGGTGATGATGGCGCCGGCGATGCATCCGGCAAGGGAAGCCGGAATGCCCTGTGCAATGGGGATGATCGCGTTTTTGAAGATGTGCCCGTTGAAGATCTCCCGCTGGTTCAGGCCTTTCGCTTTCGCAAACTTGACATAGTCCTGACTCATCTGGTCCACGACGTATCTTCTGGTCCAAAGCATCAGACTGGCGATGGACGGAAGCGCAAGCGAGATGGTGGGAAGGATCCACGAACGGATATCCGAGGCGCCGTACGTGGTAAACACAGACGGTAGATTGAAGGCCGCGGTGGCCAAATACCGGAACAGGTATATATACGCCAGTGATGGCACGGCGATGATGAATATGATATACACCATGCCCAGCTTATCTGCCAGCCTGTCCTTCTTCCGCGCCATCAGGACGCCGATCGGTAGCCCCAGGCCGTAGGAGATCACCAGGGCAAAGACGCCGATAATGAAAGACGTTCCGATCATGGACGGCTGATTCTTTGCCGTAATGAATGAGGCATAATTGTCCTCGAACTTCTTCTTGTCCATACGGTCGAGGATATTTTTATACGTGAGTGAGCCGAATATGATACCGGACTCGCCTTCCTGGCCGGTCGCATACGTTACGGGTCGTTTCACTTCTGTTCCCTGGCTCTGGAACAGGACCGCCATAACGTCAAGTCCCTGATACGTCGGATAGGATTCTCCGAAGGTGAGCTTGATGATGTTCTGATGCAGCCAGGGGAAATGGCTGTCGGTATAGATCAAATACTTGTGGGTCGTCCCGCTTCCGATGAGCGCGAGGCCGCCGGATTCGGTCCGGCCGAAGTAGAGCTTTCTCTCCAGATCCGGATTGTTTTCGTCCTGTACGGACCACGGGGTGTCGATCACGATCAGATTTGACAACCAGATCGCGACATGCTTGATGACCGGGACGTCCTTATAAGCATAATAGCGTCCGCTTTTGGTGTACTGTTCTACCGTATACCCTTCCGCCTCGAACTTCGCCTTGAACTGCTCCGCGGCTTCCGAACCGGGCTCCAGGGCCGCCGTCATCTCCGGCGAATTCACTTCGTAGAGTTCCTGAAAATAATCGGAAGCGCGTACGAAGGTCAGATATCCGAGCTTCTGCCAGATATTGTACATGTAATCTGTCTTGTCGTCCGGTTTTGAGGCGAGCTTTCTGTATCCGTCGTCACCAGAAAAGATGCTGTTGCGCGGAACGAGCGTATAGACCAGGGTAAAGACGATCAGCATGATGATCAGGATGGAAATGACCGATCTGATCAGCCTCTTAAGGATATAACCCTTGTTCATTGGATCAGCTCCTTACAAGAGAAACTGAGAGCTAGAGGATTGAGCATCTTCTAGCTCTCATATTCTTATTTCTTATCGGGTATCACAAATGCGGCGCAATCAGTTGCCGGCCAGCCATGCTTCCTTCGCGGCATAGTACTCGTCGGCAGTGATCGGCTGATCGTAAACCACCATGTACTTGAAGTAAGGAACCATGTTGGTCGAAGCCTGTCCGTAGAGGCCGTAACCGGCGGAGAACGGCTTCACCTTGGAAACGCCGAGGCCTGCGCCTCTGGTCGCAAAGGGTCTGAGGATACCGTTGGCCAGCAGCTTGGCCTCGACCTGGGCAAAGAGATCGATACGCTCGTCGCCGGTGGATGCGTTGGCCTTGTCCATGAGCGGCTTGAGCGCAGTCAGGCCGATCGCCTCCAGCGCGTCGATCTGAGACTGCGGACGCACGGTGTCTTCCGTGATCATCGGGGTGATGCCGGAGTAGAGCATCATGTCGCCGTCAGCCGGGTCGAAGCAGTGGATGTAGGTGTAGGGATCGCCGTAGTCCGGGCCCCAGCCTGCACCGAAAGCGAGGTCGATGGAGTTGTCCTCGCCGCGCTCGTTGGTGTAGTACGCGTCGTTGACCTGCTCGTCGTTGTCCAGGAAGATGAGGTCGATCTTGACGTAATCGCCGATCGCGTCCTCAATGGACTTCTGCATGGCCAGCGCCATGTTCTTGAACTGTTCATCGGTTCCGTTCTCGACCATGTCGAGGTGGACCGGCCACTCCTTCACGGAGTCGCCGAGCTCGGCCTTGGCCTTCTCCATGAACGCCGCGGCTCTCTCAGGATTGTACCATGCATCCTGGCCGTCGTTGAGGTCGATTCCCTTGAAGGCTTCCTCTTCCTTCTCGATATACTTGGTGACGAGGGAACCGAAGGATTCGCCGGTGCTGAGTGCGGAGAAGGTATACGGAGTCAGGGTGTTTCTCGCTCTGTCTTCCGCGATCTCGCCGAGCGCCACTTCATAGTAGGCCTTCTCGGAGAAAGCGGCGTAGACGCCGAGACGGAAGTACTTGTTGAGGATCGCCGCGTGAGCGTCCGCCTTCTGCTGATCAGAGGTCTTGGCGGTGGTGCTCTTGTTGGCGTCCGTCCAGAGCGCGTAGGACTGTCTGTCCCAGTTGAAAGCGCCCCAGAAAGAGGTGGAGGTGGTCATGCCCTTGAACTGATTGTCCGGGAACAGCTCGTTGGCCTTCGCGACCATCTCGGGCTGGCCGAGCTGGATCGCCGTGGTGGTGACCTCACCGTTCACGAACATATTGAAGTTCTGCATCGGGTCCTTGCCGTCGGTGTAGGTAACGGTGACGTGCTGGACGTGAACGTTGTCCTTGTCATAATAGTTGGGGTTGGCGTCGAACTTGACTTCCTGACCGGGAACGACGGAGGAAAGGATGTAGCAGCCGTTGTAGAGGATGGAGGCCGGATCGACGGCGCCGAACCCGTCGCCCATGGACTCGAAGAATTCCGCGTTCAGAGGACGGAGAACGTTGTAAGTGGTGAGACCGTCGAAATAGCCGCAGGGGCCGGTCAGGGTGTAGGTCAGCTTGTTGCCCTCGGCCTTGATGCCGACGTCGTCCCAGGAGCCGGTGCCGTCGGCGTACTCGGCGAGACCCACGATCAGGTTCTTGACGAGGCCGAGAACAAGGCTCTTGGAATCGGCAGCGTGCTTCAGGCCGGTGACAAAGTCCTCGGCGGTGACGTAGTCATACTCTTCGCCGCTGCTGGTGGACCAGACGGCGTCGTCGCGGATGGTGAAGGTCCACTCGGAAGCGTCTTCATTGGGCGCCCAGTCGATCGCCATGCCGGGCACGAGAACACCGTGGTTGTCCTGGGTCAGGAGGCCCTCGGTGAAGTTCGAGGTAAAGTCGCCGTTGGTGCTGTGGTTATCATAGAGATAATCCAGCGTGGTGATGTTGAACGCATAGAGCATGCTGTACGAGTCGACTTCATTTCTCGTCGGCTCCGCCGGCTCGTCGGCCTTTGGGGCCTCGGTCGCCTTCGGGGCGTCGGTCGCCTTCGGCGCGTCGGTCGCCTTCGGTGCGTCGGTCGCCTTCGGCGCGTCGGTCGCGGCCGGAGTCGGGGTCTTGCTTCCGCAGGCAGCCATGGCCAGAACCATAACCAACGCAAGAAGCAGTGCTAGGATCTTCTTCATTTTGTTTTTCTCCTCCTTCAAAGAGATTTGATTATTTGAACTTTGTCCAATGGACATGCCATTTCGGACTCGCAGTTCACCGATTCATGCCGATTTCAACCGGCGTTACGGCAGCGCGTGAAAGTAAAACCAGCATGCGCATACGATAACAAGAAAGTTTTATCACAGAATGCCGGAAAGTGCAAGGGATTTTTGCCGGATTTGCCGGTTTTTTTGGGAATACAATATATTGTATCTATAAGCACCGGAAGTTTCGGACCTGTCCGCGCTGCCGCCGGAATGGGCTTCAGCTTTGCAGCGGGCAGGCCTGGGATGAGGCGGAAGCACGCTCCGATATGACGGCGCAGTGCGGATCTGTCCGGCCGGAAACAGCATCAACGAAAAATCAAAAGAAGAGCACCCGAACGGATGCTCTTCTTGGTGGTGCGCGAGGCGGGAGTCGAACCCGCACGCCCGGAATGAGCACTGGCACCTGAAGCCAGCGAGTCTACCAATTCCACCACTCGCGCATTTGGAATGCTCAGTAATCATAGCATCGGCTTCGGGAATTGTCAACACAAATTTTCAGGATTTTTCAACCCGCCCCGTCCGCAATCGGGCGGGGCGGACCGAACATTCCGAAGGATGCGATTACAGCCGCTGCTCCAGCGCGTCCAGCTCGTCGCGCAGCGACCGCGGGAGCTTGTCGCCGAATTTGGCGTAGAACTCGCGGATGCCGGCGACCTCCTGCTTCCAGAGCTCCGGATCCACGGAGATCAGGCCCTTCAGCGTCTCCTCGTCCACGCCGGAGCCTTCGAGATTGATGTCCTCGGGCTTCGGAACATAACCGATGGGCGTCTCCACCGCGTCGGCCTCGCCGAAGGCGCGCTTCAGAACCCACTCGATCACGCGGAGGTTGTCGCCGAAACCGGGCCAGATGAAACGGCCTTCGTCATCGGTGCGGAACCAGTTGACGTTGCAGATGACGGGGGGATGCGTGATCTTCTCCTCCATATCCAGCCAGTGCTGCCAGTAATCGGCCATGTGATAGCCGCAGAATGGCAGCATCGCCATGGGATCGCGGCGGGTCTCGCCGACCTTGCCCTCGGCCGCGGCGGTTTTTTCGGAGGCCATGATGGAGCCGACAAACACGCCGTGCGCCCAGTCGCGGGACTGATACACCAGCGGCGCGGTCTTCGCGCGGCGGCCGCCGAAGACGATGGCAGAGATGGGCACGCCCGCCGGATTATCGAACTCGGGACTGATGCACGGACAGTTCTTCGCCGGGGCGGTAAAGCGGCTGTTGGGGTGGGCGCCGGGCTCGCCGCTCTCGGGATCCCAGGGCTCGCCCTTCCAGTTCAGCGCGCCGTGGGGCGGGTTTTTGTCAAGACCCTCCCACCAGACGGTGCCGTCCGGCTTCAGGACCACATTGGTGAAGATGGAGTTTTTCATCGTGCTGTGCAGGGCGTTGGGGTTGGTCTTCTCGCTGGTGCCGGGCGCGACGCCGAAGAAGCCGTTCTCCGGGTTGACGGCCCAGAGGCGGCCGTCCGGGCCGGGGCGCAGCCAGGCGATGTCGTCGCCGACGCACCAGCACTTCCAGCCTTTCTCCCGGTAGACCTCCGGCGGGATCAGCATGGCCAGATTGGTCTTGCCGCAGGCGGAGGGGAACGCGCCGCAGACGTAGCGCACCTCGCCCTGCGGATTCTCCACGCCGAGGATCAGCATGTGCTCGGCCAGCCAGCCCTCGTCCCTGCCGAGGCAGGAGGCGATGCGCAGTGCAAAGCACTTCTTGCCCAGCAGCACGTTGCCGCCGTAGCCGGAATTGACGGACATGATGGTGTTGTCCTGCGGAAAGTGGACGATATAGCGCTTCTCCGCGTCCAGGTCGGCCTTCGCGTGCAGGCCCTTGATATAGTCGTCGCCTTGGATGGCGTCGTAAACGTCGGTGCCGACGCGGGTCATGATGGCCATGGAGACCACGACGTAAATGCTGTCGGTCAGCTCGACGCCGTATTTGGCAAAGGGAGAGCCGACGATGCCCATGGAATACGGGATCACATACATCGTGCGGCCGCGCATGCAGCCGTCGTAAATGCCGCGCAGCAGCGCGCGCATCTCGTTCGGATCCATCCAGTTGTTGGTGGGGCCGGCGTCGGCCTGCTTCTCGCAGCAGATGAAGGTGCGGGCCTCCACCCGGGCGACGTCGTTGAGGGCGCTGCGGTGATAGACGCAGCCGGGCAGGAGCTGCTCGTTGAGCTTGATCAGTTCGCCGGTGGCGAAGCCCTCGGCGCGGATCCCGGCCAGCTGCTCCTCGCTGCCGTCGATCCATACGACGCGGTCCGGGCGGCAGAGTTTGATCTGCTCCTCCACCCAGTCTGTGACATAGCGGTTGTTGGTCAGAGCCATTTGCTTACCTCCGTTCGGTATGGCGGTTTTGTTATGAACTTGATTATTGTATCCCAAGTCCGGGCATAAATCAATCGGTTTTTTCCACGGACAGGGCATCGCTGAGGCGCGCGAACTGCGCAAGCGAAAGCGCCTCGCCCCGGATGCGCTCCGGCAGTCCGGCGGCGGCAATGGCGGCAGCCGCCGTCTCTTTCGGCAGTCCCAGGCCGGCGCTCAATGCATTGCAGAGGGTTTTGCGCCGCTGGTTGAACGCAGCGCGCACGACCGCAAACATGCGTTCCGGGCTTCTCACCGGAACGGGAGGATCCGTTCGGCGCGGCATCGTCACGACGCTGCTCGTCACCTTCGGCGCGGGGATGAAGCAGCCGGGCGGCACGTCGAAGCAGATCTCCGGGGCCGTGTGCCACTGCATAAAAACGGAAAACGCACCGTAATCCGCGGTGTTCTCCCGCGCGCAGACGCGCCGGGCGACCTCCCGCTGGATCATCACGGTGATGCGCTCAAAGCATCCCGCCTCCACGAAGGCCGTCAGCGCCGGCGTCGTGATCTGATAGGGCAGATTCGCGCAGACGACGGCGCGGGCACAGTCGGAAAGGCGCTCCTCCGCCAGGGCGCGCAGGTCGGTCTTCATCACATCGGCGAAGCGCACCTCCACGTTGTCCAGCCCCGCCAGCGTCTCAGACAGCACGGGCCCCAGCGCCCGGTCCAGTTCCACGCAGACGACCTTCTTCGTCCGTTTCGCCAATTCCGCGGTCAGGCAGCCGATGCCCGGCCCCACTTCCAGCACGCCGGTATCGCCGTCCAGCTCCGCCGCTTCCGCGATGCGCTCCGGCACCCACGCCGCGCAGAGAAAGTTCTGCCCCAGCGTTTTTGAGAAACGGAAGCCGTGCCGCGCCAGAAGCGCCTTGATGGTATTCAGTTCGGTCAGATGTTCCATGTCATTTCAAAAGCTTCTCAAAGGCCTGCCGCGCGGGGTCGTGGCCGCGGCCGGCCTCCGGCTCGATGCGGATGTTGCCGCGGTAAACAAAGCCGCTGCGGCGCAGCAGCGCTTTCATCGGTTCATTGTGGCGGTGCGTGTCCGCCCGCATGGCAAACACGCCCTGTTCCCTTGCCAGCGCCTCGACTGCGGCCATGAGCCGGTCCGCCATGCCGCTGCCGCGGTATTCCGCGAGGACACAGGAGCGATGCAGCGTGCAGTAGGCCCCGTCTGCGCGCCATTTCCCGTCGGTCAGCAAATCGTACTCCTTCTGCGGCTCTTTGGTTAACATAAAATATCCGGCAACCCGTCCGCAGTAGGTCATGACGTATCCTTCGCCCCGCTCGATATCCTCCAGCACCATGGATTCATCCGGGTAACCGCTCTGCCACTGATCCACCCGATGTTTTTTCAGATAGTTCTTCGCCTGCCGTATAGTTAACATAATATCGTCCATATCTCCAGGCTCCGCCGGGCGGCACTCCACCGGCCCGCTGAGGACGAGCCGGGTCCTGTCGCGCTCGATCTCCGCCAGGAGCTTCTCGTCCGATGCGTCGGGCGCGAACCGCTCCATCATGTCCGGGCGGCGCTCGATGGTGCGCAGCAGCATCTGCTTGCGCCGCCAGCGGTCGATCTCCGCCTGGTTGCCGCTGCGGAGCACGGCGGGCACTTCCCTGCCCTCCCAGACCGCCGGACGCGTATACTGCGGATACTCCAGCAGTCCGGCCCAATGGCTCTCGCCGGTATAGCACGCCTCGTCCGAGAGCACGCCCGGCACCAGGCGGCACACCGCGTCCGTCACCGCCATGGCCGCCAGCTCCCCGCCGGTCAGCACGAAATCGCCGATGGAAAGCTCCTCGTCCACGCACTGCTCGATGAAGCGTTCGTCCACGCCCTCATAGTGGCCGCAGACCAGCACCAGATGATCATAGTCCCGGCTGAGCCGCCGCGCGGTCTCCTGCGTGAAGGTCTGCCCCTGCGGAGAGAGATAGATCACGCGGGTTTTTTCGCTTTTCGGCCGCTCCAGCACGCTGCGGACGCAGTCCGCCAGCGGCTGCGCCATCATGACGCAGCCCCAGCCGCCGCCGAAGGGATAATCGTCCACCTGGTTCTGCCGGTTCTCGGTGAAATCCCGTATCTGGACGCAGCGGATCTCAACGACCCCTTTCTTCGCGGCGCGGCCGAGGATGCTCTCGTGCAGGAACGCGTTCATGTTGTCGGGAAACAGCGTCAGAATGTCAATCTTCATTTACATCCCCTCGATGAGCCGCACGGTGATGACGCCGCCGTCCACGTCAGTGCTCCGGATGAACTCCGGAACGGCTGGGATCAGATGCTCCCGCTCTCCACGCACGACATAGACATTCTGGGTCGGATTCTCAATGATGTCAACCAGTTTGCCGACGTCCTCCCCATCCTCTGTGACGACGCTCGCGCCGATCACATCCGCAAGGAAGAAGCTGCCCGCCGGCAGCTGCGCGTCGGCGCGGGCGAAGCTTACCGTCCGCCCCTTCAGCGCCATCGCGGCGTTGACGTCGCCGATCCCCTCCAGTGCCGCGATCATGCAGCCCTTGTGGGCGAAGCTGTGCAGCACCCGATAAGGCGTCCCACCGATATATAAGGTTTTGAAGCGCCGCAGGAACTCCACGCTGTCCGTCCAGGGCAGGATCTTTACCTCGCCGCGGACGCCGTGGGTGGAGACAATCTCGCCGGCCTCCAGAAACTTTGATTTCTCCATAAAGATACTCCTTGATTTTCAAAGAACCCCCGCAGAATCAGCGGGGGTTCTTTGCGCTGTGCTCAGTCGAGCACCTCGACGGAAACCTTTTTGCCCTTTCGCTGGGCAACGGCCTTCATCAGGACACGAACTTCCTTGATGATCCTGCCCTGTCGGCCGATGACCTTGCCCATGTCTCCGTCTGCGACGCGGACTTCAAACACCGTCTCGCTGCCGGATGCGCGCTCGGTCACAGAAACCTCTTCCGGGTGGTCCACGAGGTTCTGTATCAGATAGGTCAGCAGTTCTTTCATTTCAGGTTGTTCTCCTTACGCCTCCGCCTTCTTCAGCAGAGCCTTGACGGTATCGGTCGGCTGAGCGCCGTTGGCGATCCAGTACTTCGCGCGCTCCAGATCCACCTTGACGGCGGACGGCGCTGCGGTCGGGTCATAGGTGCCGATCTCCTCGATGAAGCGGCCGTCGCGCTGGAAATGAGAATCCGCGACGACGATGCGGTAGTAGGGATTCTTCTTCGCTCCCATTCTGCGCAGTCTGATCTTAACCATGTATTTCACCTCCATTTATAGTTGACATAATATATACAGGCACTTCGTGCCGGTATTGCGGGATCTCGTCTGTTCTAAAACCCGAAGCCGGAGGGCATCCCGGGAATACCGCCCATGCGCTGCATGCGCTTTTTCTTCTTACCGCTCATGCCGTTCACCTGCTTCATCATCTTCTGCATGGCGTCGAACTGGCGCAGAAGCTTGTTGACGTCGATGACGGTGGTGCCGCTGCCGGCGGCGATGCGCTTTCTGCGGCTGGAGCCGATCACGCCGGGATTTTCCCGCTCATAGGGCGTCATGGACTGGATGATCGCTTCCGTACGGGCCATGGCCTTTTCGTCGATGTTCGCGCCGGAAAGCGCCTTGGCGTCGACGCCCGGCATCATGGAGAGAATGTCCTGCATGCTTCCCATGCTCTTGAGCTGAACAAGCTGGTCATAGAAGTCGGAAAGCGTGAATTTGTTCGCGCGCAGCCGCTCCTCCAGCTCCTTGGCCTTTTTCTCGTCCAGGCTCGCTTCCGCTTTTTCGATGAGCGTCAGCACGTCGCCCATGCCCAGGATGCGCCCCGCCATACGGTCGGGATGGAACACCTCGATCTGGTCGAGCTTTTCCCCGACGCCGACGAACTTGATGGGCTTTCCCGTCACCGCCTTGACGCTGAGGGCCGCGCCGCCGCGGGCGTCGCCGTCCAGCTTGGTTAACATAATTCCGTCGATGCCGAGTGCCTCGTCGAACGCGGAGGCGGCGTTCACCGCGTCCTGGCCGGTCATCGCGTCGACGACGAGCATGATCTCGGCGGGCTCGGTGGCCTCCTTGATGCGCTTGAGCTCGTCCATCAGCTGCTCGTCGATGTGCAGGCGGCCTGCCGTGTCGAGGAAGACGAGGTCGTTCCCGTGCTTCTTCGCGTGGGCGACGCCCGCTTTCGCAATTTCTACCGGGTCCCCCTGCCCCAGCTGGAACACGGGGATATCGAGCTGTTTGCCCACCGTTTCGAGCTGCTTGATCGCCGCCGGGCGGTAAACGTCGCAGGCGACGAGCAGCGGGCGCTTGCCCTGCCTGCGCATATAGGCGGCGAGCTTTGCGCCGTTGGTGGTCTTGCCCGCGCCCTGCAGGCCGACCAGCATCACGACGCTGGGGCTCTTCGAGCCGATGTTGAGCTTTGCGCTCTCGCTGCCCATGAGGGAGATGAACTCGTCGTTGACGATCTTGATGACCATCTGCGCCGGGGAGAGGCTTTCGAGCACCTCCGCGCCGACGGCGCGTTCGCTGACGCGCTTGACGAAATCCTTGACGACCTTATAGCTGACGTCGGCCTCCAAAAGGGCAAGCCGGACCTCACGCATGGCTTCCCTGACGTCCGCTTCCGTGAGCCGGCCCTTTCCGCGGAGCTTCCTGAAGGCCGCGGAGAGCTTTTCGGACAGAGATTCAAATGCCATATCCCGCGCGCCTCCTCTTGCTTCGTGATGGATTTTATTCTTCCAGCTCGGCCAGACGGCGGATGATCTCGCTTCTGGTCTCGCTCTCGGGCAGCGCCTCGGCCAGCGCGGCGATCTCAGCAACGGTGCCGCGCCGCTGCATCGCACGGGCAACCAGGCCGGTCTTTGCCTCGATCTCCCGCAGCGTCTGCTCGGCGCGGCGGATGATGTCCCAGACCGCCTGGCGGCTGGTGCCGTTCATTTCCGCGATCTCAAACAGCGAAAGGTCGCTGTTGTAATGGAGGTCGTAATACTCCTTCTGCTTTTCCGTCAGCAGATCACCGTAAAAATCGAACAGCATGGTACGCAGAAAGGTGTCTTCCACGATGCAGACCTCCCTTCGGGCCGGAGCGCGGTTATTATAGCGCTTCGCCGCGCCGCTGTCAAGTATTTTTATTTTACACCGACGCGATCAGAATAATCCGGCTGCACCGGGAAAAACTGACTGGAAGAACGATCACGAACGGAGCGAGAATCGATGGAATATGACAAGCACGGACTCATCATCGAAACGGCGGAGCTGGAACCCTACGCGGAAAACCTTGCCCGGGGGATCCGGGTCGAGGGCGTTGCCGGCGGCGGACGCGCCGCGGCGGCGCTGCGGCGGACGCTGCGGGAGCTGGAAGGGCTGGGCGACGTTCTTTCTCTGAAGTGGGCCGACGTCCCGTCCATGCCCGGCGCGGTGCGCTGGCTGCTGGACAATCGCTGGCTGATCCGCCGAGAGGGCCGGGCCGCGGCGCGGGAGCTGTCGGCAGCGGAGCATCTGCGCTACAGCGCGGGCGGGACCGTGCTGGAAAAACTCTGCGCCGCGCTTGTCTCGTCCGGGCGCGGGGCGCTGGACGAGGCGCGCATTTCCCATTTCCTGCGCGGATTTCAGCGCGCCCTGATCCTGGAGCGGGAGGAGCTTTCCCTGCTCTCCGCCGGGCTGAAGGGCGCCGTGCTGAGCGCTGCGGCGGCGCTGTATCGGGGGCTGGAGGACGGAGGGGAAGCCGATTCAGAGAGCGAAGCCGCCGCGCTGATCACATCGCTGCGGGAGCTGGGTTCCCGGGATCTGCGGGCGCTGACGGAGGCCGCCGACGCGGTGGAGCAGACGCTGCTCGCCGACCCGTCCGGCATTTATCCCGGTATGGCGGAGCGCAGCCGGGAATCGTACCGGCGCGCCCTCTCCGCGCTGGCGCGGCGGCACGGGATCCCGGAGCACTTGGCCGCGCGGCGGGTCCTGACCCTGGCGGAGGGTGCGCGCGGCGCGCGCAGGCACGTCGGCTGGTGGATCCTGCGCGCGCCGCTGGGCGAGACGCCGCGGGCGCGCCGCGGCGCGCTCATCATCTGCGCGAATGTGCTGCTGACGCTGTTTTTCTCGCTGCTGGCCGGATTTGCCGAGCACAGCGCCGTTACGGCGTTTCTGCTGCTGATCCCCATTTCGGAGCTGGTAAAACAGGCCGTTGATTTTACGGCGCTGCATCTGACGAAGCCGTTTCACGTCCCGCGCATGGCGCTTCCCGGCGGGATCCCGCCGGAGGGGCGGACGCTCTGCGTCGTCTCGGCTCTGTTCGCCGCGCCGGAGCAGGGCAAGGCGCTGGCGGAAGCGCTGGAGGAGGCCTATCTGCTGAACCGCGACGCCGGCGAAAACCTGTGCTTTGCCCTTCTGGCGGATCTGCCGGACAGCCGCCGTCCGTCCGCGCCGGAGGCCGAGGCCGCCCTGGAAACCGCCGCCGGGGCCGTTGAGGCTCTGAACGCACAATACGGCGGAGGGTTTCTGCTTCTGACACGTCCCCGTGTCCGGACTGCAGAGGGCCGATGGCAGGGCTGGGAGCGGAAACGCGGGGCTCTGCTGGAGACGATGCGGCTCCTGCGCGGACGCGCCAGCGCTGTCCGCGTCGCCGCGGGGGACGCTGCGGCGCTTTCCGGCATACGCTTTCTTCTCGTCATGGACAGCGACACCCGCATGGCTCCCGGCGCGGCAAAGGAGCTGGTCGGGGCCATGCTGCATCCGCTCTGCCGCCCGGAGGCGGATGCGCAGCGCGGCGTCGTCACAGCGGGCTACGGCATTCTCACCCCGCGCATCGGTACGACCCTGAACGCCGCGGTACGCAGCGACTTCAGCCGCATCTTCGCCGGGCAGGGCGGTACCGATCCCTACGGCGGCGCATGCAGCGAGCTGTATATGGATTGGTTTGGACGGAGCGGATTCTCCGGCAAGGGTCTGATCGATGTCGACGTCTATCTGCAATGTCTCGATGACCGGATCCCCGAGAACCTGACGCTCTCCCACGACGCGGTCGAAGCGGCGTTCCTGCGGTGCGGCTTTGTCGGCGACGTGGAGCTGACGGACAGCTTTCCCGGCGGCGTCCTTCCGTACCTTCGCCGCCAGGAACGCTGGGTCCGCGGCGACTGGCAGAACCTCCCCTGGCTGCTGCGCCGCGGGCGGGCGCTGCCGGATCTGGAAAAATGGAAGCTGCTGGACTCCGTTCGACGCTCCCTGGTGCCGGTCGGAACGCTGGCGGCGCTGGCCGTCGGATTCTTTTCCGCGGCGCCGGGTCTGCGTCTGGCGGCTGCCGCTGCGCTGCTGTGCGCGGCGGCGGAGCTGCTGCTGACCGCGGCGGAGACGCTGCTGCAGCGGGATACGGAGCGCGCCGTGCGGTATCGCAGCGCGCTGTTTGTCGGGATCGGCGGCGGGCTGATCCGAACGCTTCTGCGCCTGCTGCTTCTCCCCGCCGAGGCCTGGACCTGTCTGTCCGCCGCGGCGCGGGCGCTGTGGCGGATGGGCGTGAGCCGCCGCAGACTGCTCCAGTGGCAGACCGCGCGGGACAGCGAGCGGGTGCGTTTCGGACCGCTGCGCTGCTGTCAGACGCTGTGGTTTTCGGCGTTTTTGGGCGTTTTTCTGCTGGGTTTCGCGCCCGGAATCGCCGCAAAATCCGCCGGGCTGCTCTGGCTGCTCGCGCCGCTGTGCGCTTATCTTCTGAGCCTTCCCTCCGAGCCGCCGCTGACGCTCCGCGCAGACGAGCGCGCCTATCTCATGGCCTGCGCCGGCGACACATGGAAATATTATGTAAACTATATATCCTCTGACGGTCACGGATTGCCTCCCGATAACGTGCAGATCCAGCCGCCTGCCGGCGCGGCGCACCGGACCTCCCCCACCAACATCGGTCTGACGCTGCTGAGCATTCTGAGCGCGATGGATCTGGGACTGGAGCCGCGGGAGGACGGCCTTGCCCGCATCCGCGCGCTGCTGGAGACACTGGAGCGCCTGCCGAAGTGGAACGGCCATCTTTATAACTGGTATGACACCCGGACGCTCGCGCCGCTGGAGCCGCGCTATATCTCCACGGTGGACAGCGGGAACCTCTGCGCCTCCCTGATCGCGGCGCGCGCCGGGCTGGCGGAGTACGGCGCGCCGGAGCTGGCCGCACGGGCCGCCGCGATTGCGGACGCGATGCGCTTCGCGCCGCTCTATGACACGGCGCGCAGGCTTTTCTATATCGGGCTGGAGCCGGGAAAGCCGCCCGCCGACGCATGGTACGACCTGATGGCCAGCGAAGCGCGGCTCAGCTCCTATCTCGCCGTGGCGCGCGGAGACGTGCCCCGCTCCCACTGGCGCCGGCTGAGCCGCGCGCTGCTGCAGTACGGTCCCTACCGCGGCATGGCGAGCTGGACCGGCACGATGTTCGAATATCTGATGCCCGAGCTGCTCCTGCCGCTGCAAAAACACAGCCTGCTCTGGGAGTCGGCCCGCTTCTGCCTGTTTGTCCAGCAGCGGCGCGTGAGGGGCGCAAAGCTTCCGTGGGGCGTTTCGGAAAGTGCCTTCTGGGCGCTGGATCCGGGCATGAATTACCGCTATAAGGCGCACGGCTGCGGACACCTCGCCCTGAAGCGGGGAATGGACGACGAGCTGGTGATCTCCCCCTATAGCAGTTTTCTGGCGCTCGCCGTCCGGCCCCACACGACGATCCGGAACCTGCAGCGTCTGGAGCAATACGGCCTGCGCGGCCCAATGGGCTTCTGGGAGGCGCTGGACTGCACTCCGCCGCGCACCGGCGGGAAGCCAAAGGTCGTCCGCGCGGTCTTTGCGCATCACGCCGGGATGTCGCTGCTCGCCGCGGCAAATCTCCTGACGGAGGGGAAAATGCACCGCCGCTTCTGCTCCGACGGCGCCATGCGGGCGTATCTCGGGCTGCTGCAGGAGCGGGTGCCCGTCGGCGGCGCGGTGCTGAAAAATCCGGGCGCGGACCGCGTCAGGCCGCCGAAGCCGCAGGTACAGAGCCGCTGGGAACAACGCGGCGAAGGCGCCGATTTCCGGCGGCCCGCCTGCTGCCTGCTTGCGGGCCAGAGCTACAGCCTGCTGGCCGCCGAGACAGGACTGACGCGCGCCCGGTGGGGACAGATCGCGCCATACGTTTCCCCGTACGCTCCGCTGGATCGGGAGAAGGGCGTTTCGCTGTTTCTTGATCTGGGCGATCGCGCCGTTCCGCTGCTGCCGGACGCCTCAACGGACTGCAACGCGCGGTTTGCATGGCGCTTTGCATCGGACCGCGCGGAGTTTTCCGCCGCGGACGGCGCGCTCAGCGCCAGCTGCATCGTCTCCCTGGCGGAGGAGGACACCGGAGAGCGACGGATCGTCACGCTGAAAAACTCCGGCGCATCGTCCCTGCGTGCCGATCTGGTGCTGCGGTTCCGCCCCCTGCTTGCCCGGGAGGCGGACTGGCGCAGCCACCCCGCCTTCTGGGGGCTCGGACTCTCCGCTCGCACCGAAAACGGCTGCCTGCTGCTGCGGCGCCTTGCGCGGGGCGGAACGCGGGAGCTCTGGATGTGCCTGGCGGCCGACGTTCCGTGCAGATATGATCTCGCGCCGGGGAACGCGAGCGGACGCGCCGGGCGGGCGATCCCCGCCGGGCCCGAAGAATACTTCCTCACCGATCCGCTGGTCACTGCGGCATGCCCGGTCGCGCTGGAGCCTGCGGGGCAGACCACAGTCCGCTTTGCCCTCGGCATGGCCTGCTCCGCAGACGACGCGCTGTCCGCAGCGAGACGGATCCTGCGCTCCGACGCGGCGGCGGATCTGCCGCGCAGCGCGGCGGCCGTCCTGGGCATGGCTCCGGACGCGGTCAGCGCCGCGTTCTCACTACTGCCCGCGCTCTGCTTCCCCACGGCGCCCGCAGGCCGCGCGCGGCAGGAGGCGCTCTGGCCGCACGGCATCTCCGGGGATCTTCCCATCGCCGTCTCCCGCTTCGAATCCGACGCGCAGCTGGAGCGCGCGAAGCAGCTGATGGATGCACATCTCTTTCTGTGCGGCTGCGGCTGCGCCTTTGATCTGGTCTTTCTCAGCCGCGACGGCGCCAGCTATCAAAAGCCGCTGCGTACCGCGCTGAGCGACGCGCTCTGGCGGCGGGGCGGCGAGCTGCTGCGGGACGCGCCGGGCGGCGTCCACATCATAGAAGACACACAGGAAGCAGCTCCGATCCTGTGCAGCGCCGCGCTGACGCTGCCCCTGTCCGCGCCTGTCTCCCCGCCGCTGCGCGACACGCGCTGGCGTGCCGCGCTGCCCACGCGGATGCGTTCCTTCCCGGCCCAGGAAGCGGTCGGATACCGGTTCGGTGAGCATGGTTTGTTCGAATTTTATGTCAACCGCTCTTTGCCGCGGCGGGTATGGGCGCTCCCGCTGACCAACGGGCGCTTCGGCTATCTTGCGGCGGACTGCGGAACGGGGCATCTCTGGTACGGCAACGCCAGGGAATTCCAGATCACGCCCTGGCGCGGCATCCCGGGCGAGACCGAAGGGCCGGAGCGTCTGACGCTGGAGATCGGCGGTAAATCCTTCCCGCTCTTTGCCGCGGCGGATGACAGAGACTGCCGCGTAACGTTCCGGCCCGGCGCGGCGGTCTGGGAAAAGACGGCGGGCGGAGTCTCCGTCCGGATGACTGCGTTTGTACCTCCGGACGCAGACGCGCGAGTCATCCTGATCGAGTTGGATCCCCTTCCCGCGGATGCGGCGTTGCACTGGTATGCGGAGCTTTTTCTCTGCGCGCGGCAGGAAGACGCACGTTTTTGCCGCGTCGTCCGCTGTCCCGGCGGTCTTGCGGCGGAAAACGTCCGCGGCGGCGGCGTCCCCTTCTTCGCGCTGTGTGCCCCCGCACCCGACGGCATTGCCTGCGAGCGCGCGGCGGCGCTGGCGGGGCATTATGACGGCGCCGCTGGCAGCGCTGCAGAGCCGGTTCTCGCAATGCGCCTTCCCGCGGCGGCGGAGATGGCGCTCGTCTGCGGCTGCGGCGACCCGGAACCCCTCCGCGCGCTCACCGAACCCGGCGCGGCCAGGGAGTCGCTCCGCCGCACGCTGCAGCGCTGGGATGCGCTAACCTCGCAGCTTCATCTGGATTCTCCGTTTCCCACGCTTGATAATTATGTAAACTATTGGTGCGCTTATCAGACCGACGCCTGCCGGCTGCTGGCGCGCACCGGGATCTATCAGTGCGGCGGCGCGGTCGGCTTCCGGGATCAGCTGCAGGACGCGGTCAATCTGATCCTGCTGGATCCGGCGCCGGCGCGGGCGCAGATCCTGCGCTGCTGTACCCGGCAGTATGCCGAAGGCGACGTCCAGCACTGGTGGCACGACATCCCCGGCGGGGAATCGAAGGGCATCCGCACCCGCTGCAGCGACGATCTGCTGTGGCTGCCGTGGGCGCTGTGCGAATATGTGGAGCGGACCGGCGACACCGCGGTGTGCGGCGAACAGCTTCCGTATCTGATCTCCGCGCCGTTGGCGGCGGACGAGCGGGACCGCTATGAGTCTCCGCGCGTCGGAGACCGCCGGGAGAACGTGCTGCGCCATTGCCGCCGCGCCATCGCGCTGGTGATGGACCGCGGCCGGGGTGCGCACGGTCTGCTGCGCATCGGCGCGGGCGACTGGAACGACGGCTTCGACGCCGTCGGCGGAGAGAGCGTCTGGCTGTCATGGTTTTTTCTGCATGTCGCGGAGCGCTTCTCCGCGCTGTGCGCGCATATGGCACCGGAGCTGGCGCCGCCGGAGGATTTCTGCGAACAGCTTGCCGGCGCGGCGAACGCCGCATGGGACGGCGATCATTTTCTCCGGGGCTGGTATGCCGACGGACGTCCGCTGGGGGCGGACGAAAACACGGAGTGCCGCATCGACTCCATCGCCCAGAGCTGGGCGGCCATGTGCACGTGCGCCGATCCGAAAAAGACGGACGCGGCGCTTACCAGCGCCGCTGCGCGGCTTTTTGACCGGGAACACGGTCTGATCAAGCTCTTTGATCCGCCGTTTGCGGGCGCGGAACAGCCGGGGTATATCGCGTCCTACGGCCCGGGCTTCCGGGAAAACGGCGGCCAATACACCCATGCGGCGCTCTGGCTGGCGCTGGCGCTGGCCCGGCGGGACCGGCGGGAGGAAGCGTGGGAAATCCTGTCCGCGCTGCTGCCGGGCGGGAAGGACGCCGCCGTCTATCTTGCGGAGCCCTTCGTGCTGGCGGCGGACGTCTACAGCGCCGCGGGCCATGAGGGAGAGGCCGGCTGGAGCTGGTATACCGGCGCGGCCGGCTGGATGCTTCGGATCGTGGCGGAGGAGCTGCTGGGGCTGCGCCTGCGCGGCGGTGATCTCACGCTGCTGCCGCGCCTTCCGAAGGCGCTCTGCCCCTGCACCGTGCGGTATCGGGGCAAGATCTACCGCATCACATGAGCGGCGCGCAGACCGGCGCGGCCGGACATCCGATCATCGCGCGGCGGAACCGCTTTTGCGGCCGCCGCGCTTTTTATTCTTGAATCGCTTCTTTATCTGTGCTAGAATGATTTGAATCATACGCAATTGAGGGTTCGTCATGCTGGAAGAAACGCTCCGGCGCGGGCTGGAGGAAATGCAGCTGGCCTGCGACAATGAAATACTGCAGCGGTTCCGGACCTACTATGATCTTCTGGAAGATCGGAACCGCGTCATGAATCTGACCGCGATCAGCGGCGAGGACGAGAGCGCGACCCGCCATTTTCTGGACTCCGCCGCGCCGCTCCTGCGTTTTCCGATGGCGGGAAAGCGTGTGATCGACGTCGGCTCCGGCGCCGGGTTTCCCGGTCTGCCCCTGCGGATCCTCGTTCCGGACGTCCGGATGACGCTGCTGGACGCCCAGCGCAAGCGCGTGGACTTTCTCGGCGAGGTCTGCGCCGCGCTCGGCTTTGAGGACGTCCGATGCCTCCACGCCCGCGCGGAGGAGCTCACGGCGATGCGGGAGCAATTCGATTATGCGCTGGCAAGGGCCGTGGCGCGGCTGAATCAGCTTGCAGAGCTCTGCCTTCCCTTTGTGAGGGTCGGCGGCGCGTTTCTGGCGCTGAAGGGCCCCGGCGCTGCGGAGGAGCTTTCGGAGGCGGAACGCGCCGTCCGTCTGATGGGGGCGCAGGTGGAAGACGTTTTCGACTATGCCGTTCCGGGCGACGCGCTGCAGCACAACATCGTCGTGCTCCGCAAGACGGCCCCCACCCCGAAGCAGTATCCCCGGCGTTATGCGCAGATCAAGAAATCTCCGCTTTGAATATCCGCTGATCGGACCGCCGCCGGTGTTCCGCGGGCGATCGGATCCCGCCGGTTACAATCGAAATCCGTCTTACGCAGCGTGAAATCTCCGCTTCAAAGGAGAGCATTCATATGACAAATCTTCCCGAAACCTTCGGCAGCATGGTCTTCAATGAAAAAGCCATGCGCCGCTATCTGAGCGAGGAGGTCTATGCGGCGCTCAAGCGCACCATCGACACCGGCGCTCCCATGAATATTGAAACCGCGAGCGCGGTGGCCGAAGCCATGAAGACCTGGGCCACCGAAAACGGCGCGACGCATTATGCCCACTGGTTCCAGCCGCACACCGGCTACACGGCGGAAAAGCATGAGAGCTTTCTCATGCCGGACGGCAGCGGCGGTATCCTGATGGAGTTTTCCGGCAGGGAGCTCGTCAAGGGGGAAGCGGACGGCAGCTCCTTCCCCTCCGGCGGCCTGCGCGCCACCTTCGAGGCCCGCGGCTACACCGCATGGGATCCGACCAGCTACGCCTTCATCAAGGACGGCGTGCTCTGCATCCCGACGGCATTCTGCTCTTACGGCGGACACGCGCTGGACAAAAAGACGCCCCTGCTCCGGAGCATGGATGCACTGAACACGCAGGCGAAGCGCTTCCTGAAGCTCTTTGGCACGGATTGCGGCAGCGTCTGGCCCACCGTCGGACTGGAGCAGGAATACTTTCTCGTGGACCGCGACCGCTATGAAAAGCGCAAGGATCTCATTTATACCGGCCACACGCTGCTCGGCGCGAAGCCGCCGAAGGGGCAGGAGCTGGACGACCATTATTACGGCGCGCTGAAGCTCCGCGTCGCGGCGTTCATGAAGGATCTGGACGCCGAGCTGTGGAAGCTCGGCATTCCCGCGAAGACCGAGCACAACGAGGCCGCCCCCGCCCAGCACGAGCTGGCCCCGGTTTACGCCAGGTGCAATGTTGCGGTGGACCACAACCAGCTGATGATGGAGGTCATGAAAAAGGTCGCCAAGCGCAACGGGATGGCCTGCCTGCTCCACGAAAAGCCTTTCGCCGGCATCAACGGCTCCGGCAAACACAACAACTGGGGCCTGATGACCGACACGGGGATCAATCTGCTCTCCCCCGGCGTGACCGACGTGGAGAACGCCCGCTTTCTCGCCATCATCTGCGCGGTCGTGCGCGCGGTGGACGAGTATCAGGATCTGCTCCGCATCTCCGTCGCAAGCGCGGGGAACGACAACCGCCTCGGCGGTTTTGAAGCGCCCCCCGCGATCATCTCGATGCATCTGGGCGATGATCTGGAACGCATCCTTGCCGCCTTCGCCGCCAGCGGGGGATACAGTACCAGGGCGCAGGAAGTGCTGAAGCTGGGCGTCGGCAGCGTGCTGGACATCCCCAAGGACACCACGGACCGCAACCGCACCAGCCCCTTCGCCTTCACCGGCAACAAGTTCGAATTCCGCTCTCTCGGCTCCAACATGTCCGCCGCAGACTGCAACACGGTCCTGAACACGATCGTCGCGGAGTCCTTCCGCCTGTTCTCCGAACGGCTGGAGGGCGCCGGGGAATTCCAGAGCGCGCTGGAGACGCTGATCCGGGAGACCATGGAAAAGCACGGGCGCATCATTTTCTCCGGCAACGGCTACAGCGTTGACTGGGTCGAGGAGGCCGCGGCGCGCGGCCTGAGCAACTACGCCTCCGCAGCGGAGGCGATCCCCCACCTGCTGGATGAGAAGAACGTTGCGCTCTTTGAGCGGCACAGGGTCTTCAGCCGCGCGGAGATGGCCGCCGTCGAGGAGATCCTGCTGGAGAATTACTGCAAGCAGATCAACATCGACGCCTCGGTCACCAGCGAGATGGTTCGCCGGGACATTCTCCCGGCGGTCATCAACTACGGCCGCAGCATCGCCGAGGCCATCGACGCCAAGGAGCGCATCGGCGGGTATCACAGATTCCCGCATCGCGCGGAGACCGAGCTTCTGGACCGCGTTTCCTCGCTCTGCGACGAGCTTTCCCGGCGCCGCTCCGCGCTGGACTCCGCGATCGAGCGCGCCGTCGCGATTCCGTCGCTGCCGGAGCGCGCGCTCGCCTATCGCGGGATCGTCACGGGTCAGCTGGCGCGCGTCCGGGAGACCAGCGACGCGCTGGAGGACATCGTAAGCAAAACCGCCTGGCCCTATCCGAGCTACGG
>Ga0079305_1001927_pt1 | contig 21856 bp, 18 predicted proteins | sample LMS_cellobiose_e_FD_79183 | JGI IMG/M metagenome (GOLD analysis project Ga0079305, IMG submission 79183) | Rumen-fistulated moose microbial communities from Alaska, USA - LMS_cellobiose_enrichment | ecosystem: Host-associated > Mammals > Digestive system > Stomach > Rumen fluid ... | reverse complement strand
TTTTGGTCCCGAACCAAACGCGCTACCAAACTGCGCTACACCTCGATGGAGCCGATAAAGGGACTCGAACCCTTGACCTGATGATTACGAATCAGCCGCTCTACCAACTGAGCTATATCGGCATTCCTGCTGACGCGAAAGGGCTTCCTTCGTTGTCAGCGAAAGCCAGTATATCATGAACCGGCGCAAAAGTCAATGCCCAACAGCGGCCTTCCATAAAAAAAGCGGAGACTGCTTCTTTTGACAATTTCTTTCGGAAAGGCGCTGAACGGTTGACGCGGCAGCATGAAAGTGATACAATTATACTGCAGAAAATAAAGATATACCGCAGAAAAATGAGGTGTATACATGCGGCAGGACGATTTGCTACACAGACCCAGGGGAGCGGATTGCTTCCCCACGGCAGACCGCGGCTTTACCGTGCGGCTGCGGGCCAGGCGGCAGGTTTGCCGCCGCGCGGCCCTGATATACAGCTGCAATAAATATACCTGGACGGCGGGGCGCAAGCGCATACAGATGGAGCGGGCCTTCACCGACAGCGAATATGATTATTACGCCGCCCATATCCGGGAGGAGGACACCCGCCTGGCCTATATATTTGAGCTGGAGGGCGAGGACGGCGTTTGGTTCTTTTCCGAGGAGGGCGTCACCCGCACTTATGACCATCAGCTGGCCTATTACAGCTTTTTCCAGTATTCCTTTGTGCATGACTGCGACGTGTTCCGCCCCGTTTCGTGGGCGGGCAGCGCCTGCGTGTATCAGATCTTTCCGGAGCGTTTTTATAACGGCCTGGGGGAAAAGGACTACGTGACCTGCGCCTGGGACGCGGAGCCTACACCCAAGAGCTTTTACGGCGGCGATCTGCCGGGCATTACCGAGAAGCTGGATTACATCAGCGGTCTGGGCGTCAACTGCCTGTATCTGACCCCTGTTTTTCCCTCTCCCAGCAACCATAAGTATGACATTGCGGATTATCTGGATGTGGACGCATCCTTTGGCGGCAAGCCCGCCCTGCGGGAGCTGGTGCAATCGGCCCACGCCCGGGGCATCCGGGTGCTGCTGGATGGGGTGTTCAACCACTGCTCCAGCCGCAACGCCCTGTTCCGGGACGCGGTGGAAAAAGGCCCGGCGTCGGAGCACTGGGACTGGTTTTTCGTCCATGGCGACCGGGTGGATGAGAAAGCCTGCAACTACGATACCTTCGCCGCGGTGCCCTACATGCCCAAGCTGAACACCGGCAACCCGGCGGTGATCCGCTACTTCTGCGACGTGGCGGCGTACTGGATTCGGGAATTCGGCATCGACGGCTGGCGGCTGGATGTGTGCGACGAGCTGTCCGACGTCTTCCTGCGCGCCTTGCGCAGGGCGGTGAAGGCGGCGAATCCCGACGCCGTGATCATCGGCGAGATATGGCATGAGGCGGGCCACTGGCTGCGGGGGGATATGCTGGACGGTGTGATGAATTACGCCTTCACCAAGGCCTGCCTGGATTATATCGTGTACAAAACCATTGACGCGGAGGGCTACCGGGATCGGGTGATCCGCGGCTTCTGGCGCTATCAGGACGCCGCTTCGCTGATGGGGCTGAACCTGATCGGCAGCCATGATACCGACCGTTTCCTGACCCGGGTGCACGGGGACGCGGAGTTGCTCAAAATGGGCTACGCCGCCGCCTTTATGATGCCGGGCATGGTCAGCGTGTATTACGGGGACGAGGTGGGCGTCACCGGCGGCTATGAACCGGGCTGCCGCAAGGGCTTTCCCTGGGAGGAGGAGCGGCAGGACAGGGGCGTTTACCGCTTCATCCGCGCCCTGTACGCGCTGAAAAAGCAGCCGGCGCTGTCGGCGGGGCGGCTGAACGTATTCACCGAAAACGGCATGGCCGTGCTGGAGCGCAGCGCTCCCGGCCAGACCGTGCGCCTGTACATGAACCGCACGCCCCGGCGCCGCAAGGCCGCCGCGGGGGTCACGGTGGCCGCCAACGCCTGCGCAGTAATGATTCTGGATGACCAGGGCACGTGCCTGCTGCCCTGTGAATAAATCGACCGACGGAAAGGATGGATAAATTATGAAAAAACTGTGCGCAATGCTGCTGGCCCTGACGCTGGTGCTGGGCCTGACCCCCGCCCTGGCGGAAAAGGGCCCCCTCTACGACGCTGTGATGGCCCGCTTTAGCGGCGAGCTGGAGCAGGGGGCGGTGGTGCAGGTGCTGGAAAACGACACCGCCATCGAGCTGGGCTACGTGCAAAAGCTGATCGACGCCTTCAACGCCGCCTATGCGGATCAGGGCGTCAGCGCCGTGATCATGGATATCGACCAGTACAGCGACCTGGCCACCGACGGCCCTTACGGCTACGGCCCCGACGTGTGGTATCAGGCCAACGACATCCTGATGAAGTACGCCACCAAGCAGCACCTGCTGCCCCTGCCGGTGTACGACATGGAGTGCTATTCCTACGTGCCCCAGAACGCCTGGGACGCCTACGCCGTGAACATGAACGGCGAAAACTTCTACTGCGGCGCGCCCATCAACGTGCAGGAGGGCATGCTGTATTACATTGAGAGCATGCTGCCGGAGAACTGGCAGGCCGAATGGGATATCAACCAGAACGGCACGCCGGACTTCTTTGAAACCTACACCGCCCTGTACGCCGTCAGCGAGCAGATCAAGAACGACCCTGCCAGCAAGACCCAGTGGGGCTATCTGGACGACCTGGTGGACACCTATTTCTCCAGCGGCTATCTGTTCACCTTCGGGGCTTACGTGTTCGGCCAGAACGACACCGACCCCAGCGACATCGGCTTCAACAAGGGCAATGCCTGGCAGGGCTGCTATATGCTGCGCCAGTGGGCGGCCGAGATGAACAATACCGAGTGCCTGGATAAATCCTTTGCCAGCGCCGCCTATGCCTATCTGGCCAACGGCACCATGCTGTGCACCGTCACTACCCCCGACGTATACCGCATGTTCATCCGCGCCATGGTGAACACCGGCAGCTGGACGGACGCGGAAGCCGCCGCCGACCTGAAGATGATTCCTGTGCCCCGTCTGCCCAAGAGCGGCGACCTGACCGCCGACGCCTGGCAGGATACCATCACCAAGATGGACGAACTGACCCTGCCCGTCACCATGATGGGCGGCATCAACGGCTATGGCATGTCCGCTTATACGAAATGCCCCAACGCCGCGCTGGCCTTCATCCAGTTTGCCTGCTCCTATGAGCAGGTGATGGACCGCAACGCCATGCTGGGCATTACCCCCGCCCGCAGCGACGCCGCCGCCATGGTGGGCGAAAGCGATCCCACCGTGCAGATCATCTTCAACAACCTGGATACCGGCCTCATCGACGTGATGCCCGCCATCAACGAGGCGGGGCAGATCTGGACGCCCGGCGAATCCTTCTTCGTGGATTTGGCCACCGACGCCTATCGCGCCGCCCGCGGCGAGCCGGAGCTGTACGACACCACCGAAAAGATCCAGGCCGGCCTGGATCGCATGGTGCAGCAGATCCACGACGCGGTGTTCACGCTGCAGTAAAGGACGAGGGGAACGGGGGAGACGGAGACGGGAGAGACGTTTTTTCTTTGAGTCAAAGAAAGAACCAAAGAAACCGCGAAGAACATAAAGAATTGCCGCATTTGAGCAATGTGTTTGCGTTCATTCCTCTCCTCCAGGTGCTTTCTTTGATCCTTTCTTTCTCAGAAAGAAAGGATCGTCCCCCTTTCGTAATCTCCACGCAAAGGAGCTGATCGTGTGACGACACAACCTGCCGCGCAAAAAATCGACGTGCTGCACTGCCCCTGGCGGGCGCGGTGCTCCATGGTGGTGATGGGCATGGGCCAGCTGCTGTACGGCCAGATCGTGAAGGGGCTGGTGTTCCTGCTGGCGGAGTGCGGCCTATTGTATTTCTTCATTACCACGGGCTTTGAATACCTGAAGGGCTTCTTCACCCTGGGCACCCAGGAGGAGAACCTGTGGCTGGGCGTCAAGGGCGATAATTCCATGACCATGCTGATCCTGGGCATTTTCGCCTTTATCCTGCTGGGGTTCTTCATCATCCTGTACCTGGTCAACGTGCACGACGCCCTGTCTACCGCTCGGGACGTGCGGGCGGGCAAGCCGGTGCGCCACATCGGCCGCACCCTGGACGCCATGGCGGATGAAAAGTTCCACATCACCGCGCTGACGCTGCCTGTGGTGGGCGTGATGATCTTTTCCATCCTGCCCATCGTGTTCATGATCCTGCTGGCCTTCACCGATCTGGGCGGCAGCGTGGTTTATCCCAAGCTGGCCTCCTGGTCGCTGTCCGCGTGGCAGAAGATCTTCTCCGTGGGCCAGCTGGGAGCTACTTTCCTCAAGATCCTGCGGTGGAACATCGTGTGGGCTGTGCTGGCCACGGCCATCAACTTCTTCGGCGGCCTGGCTCTGGCCCTGCTGCTGAACAAGAAGAACGTGATCGGCAAAAAGATCTGGCGCGCCTTCCCCGTGCTGGCCTACGCTATCCCCGGCTTCATCAGCATGGTGGGCTTCAAGTTCATGTTCTCCCAGTCCGGCCCCATCAACAGCCTGCTGACCCAGGCGGGCAAGGATACCATCTTCTTCCTGACCAACGACGCCTCCGCCAAGTGGTGGGCCCGGGGCATCGGCCTTTTCGTCAACGCGTGGATCAGCATCCCTTCGGTGATGCTGATGGCCACCGGCATCTTGGGCAACATCAATACCGATCTGTACGAGGCGGCGGATATCGACGGCGCCACCGGCATGCAGAAGTTCTTTAAGATCACCTTGCCCTTCGTGGTGTTCTCCATCACCCCGGTGATCATCGGCATGTTCGTGGGCAGCTTCAACAACTTCGGCATCTTCTTCTTCCTGCGCTCGGGCACCTATTCGCTGTATGGCGATTACTTCCTGGCCTCGGATACCGACCTGCTGATCAACTGGCTGTACAACCTGTCCGTCAGCAACAACTATTACTCCATCGGCGCAGCCATCAGCCTGATCATCTTCGTAATCACGGGCACTTTGTCCCTGGCGGTGTATGTGCGCACGGCGGCGTATAAGCAGGAGGATACCTTCCAATGAGCGACATCAAAGAAAAAGTCACCTCCAAGCGCTTCATCGCCTTGGTGCTGGGCTGCGCGGCCTTCGCCGCGGGCGGCCTGGCGGCGGGCGGCGTGCTGCGCACGGTGCTGCTGTGCGTCGCTCTGTACCTGCTGGTGTGGGCGGCGCTCTCCCTGGTGCTGGGCAAGCGCAGCTTTGGCCGGGCCTTTGATGATGTGAACACCTATCTGGTGCTCATCGCGGTGTCGGCCGTCTTCGTGTTCCCCTGCCTGTGGCTGATCCTGGCCAGCTTCAGCAAATCGGGCAGCCTGTACGATTTCAAGGGTTTCTTCCCCCCGGCGTACAGCATCGAAACCTTCCGCACCCTGTTCACCGACGATGTGAACGGCTTGTATCCCTACAAGACCTGGTTCCTGAATACCCTGTACGTGTCCAGCTGCAGCTGCGTGCTGGGCACGGTGCTGGTGATCCTGACCGGCTACGTGATGAGCCGCTTCCGCTTCAAGGGCCGCAACGCCGTGAAGCAGACCACCCTGGTGCTGGGCATGTTCCCCGGCTTTATGGGCATGACGGCCATCTACATCATCATGAATCAGCTGGGCCTGGTCAACCGGCTGGAGGCGCTGATCTTTCTGTACGCGGGCACCGCGCCCATGGGCTACCTGGTGCAGAAAGGCTACTTTGACACCATTCCATTCGCCATGCACGAGGCAGCGCGCATCGACGGCGCCAGCAACCTGAAGATCTTCACCAAGATCACCCTGCCTTTGTCGAAGCCCATGATCGTGTACACGGCGCTGATGCAGTTTGCCTGGCCCTGGAGCGACGTGCTGCTGCCCAAGCTGCTGCTGAAGAACCGCACCAACTGGACGGTGGCCGTGGGCCTGTTCTCCATGGGCGAGGATTACTTCGCCCGGTTCGCCGCGGGCAGCGTGTTCATCGCGGTGCCCATCGTCATTCTGTACTTCTGCCTGGTCAAATATATTGTCGGCGGCCTGACCGCCGGCGCGGTAAAGGGGTAAGCGATATGAAAAAACGCCTGATGGCCTTGCTGCTGTGCCTGATGCTGCTGCCCATCCACACGGCGCTGGCGGACAGCAAAACCGAAATGACCGATAACTGGTATGAGATCTTCGTGCGCTCCTTCTACGACAGCGACGGGGATCGGGTGGGTGATCTGAACGGCGTCACCGCCAAGCTGGATTACCTGCAGGATCTGGGCATCGGCGGCATCTGGCTCATGCCTGTGCATCCCTCCCCGTCCTATCACGGCTACGACGTGTCGGATTACTATGACATCAACCCGGAATACGGCACCCTGGCGGATTTCCAAAATCTGCTGACAGAGGCCCATGCCAGGGGCATCCGGGTGATCCTGGATATGGTGTTCAACCACACCAGCAACCAGCACCCCTGGTTCCAGAGCGCCCGAAACGATGAAAACAGCCCGTATCGCAGTTGGTATAACTGGTCTGCCGATCAGAAGGCCGGCTACAACAAGGGCGGCACCCAGTACTATGAGAGCCGCTTCGTGGCCTCCATGCCTGATCTGAACCTGGATAACCCCGAGGTGCGCCAGGAGATCGAAAACATCATGCGCTACTGGCTGGAGATGGGGGTGGACGGCTTCCGCCTGGACGCCGTGACCAGCTTCTATACCAACAACGCTACCAAGAATAAGGAATTCCTGGGCTGGCTCAGCCAGACGGCCAAGGCCATCCGCCCGGATTGCTATATGGTGGGCGAGTGCTGGGACAGCCTGTATACCATCGCCGATTACTATCAGAGCGGGCTGGACAGCTTCTTCCTCTTCCCTATGTCGCTGCAGGGCGGCTACCCGGCCAAGATCCTGACCGAGGCGGAGAAGAAGGGCATGAGCCTGGGCAACGTGGTCACGCTGATGGATGAATACCTGGGGGATTACCTGCAGGTGCCCTTCCTGTGCAACCACGATACTGACCGCATCGCCACCGCCCTGGGCGGCACGGCGGGGGCCACCAACGTGAAGATGGCCTTCGGCCTGCTGTGCCTGATGCACGGCAGCGTATTCGTGTATTACGGCGATGAGATCGGCATGGTGGGCAGTGGGGCCGACCCCAACAAGCGCATCGGCTTCTTCTGGGATACCCGCATGAACATTACCCGGGTACCCGAGGGCGCCAACGCGGCGGATTATCCCTTCGGCTCCCTGGAAAGCCAGCAGGAAAATCCCCTGTCCGTCTATAATTATTATAAGGCGGCGCTGAATCTGCGGCGGGATAACCCGGCCATCGCCCGGGGCGAAAACACCGTGTACGCCATGGAGGATCCGCAGATCTGCGTGATGGAGCGCACCTACAATGGCGACAGCGTGCTGATCGTGGTCAACTTCAACATCGACGACGTGGGCATCCCCCTGCCCGCCACGGCCAAAACCTATACGGAGTTGGCCGGGGAGGTGGAGATCTGGGGCAGCGCCTCCCTGGATGGCAGCGTGCTGACCCTGCCCGCTTACGGCATTGCCGTGCTCAAATAATTCGCAGGAAAACCATGCAGGCATGCTCTTCCTGAGGATATCGGTTTTCCCTGTCACCCGGCACAAGCGAAAGGTTTCCGGATGAGCGTCCACAATGATTCTAAGCCCCCAAAGGGCTGAGAAATACACTATTAGGAGGAATTGCTATGAAAACCCGTTTCTTTGCTCTGGTGCTGGCCCTGCTGCTGGCGCTGGCCTGCACCGCCCTGGCTGAAGACCAGGTGACCGTGACCGTGTTTGACAGCGACGGCCTGACCGTGCTGAACGAGATCAAGGTCGAAAAGGGCAAGAGCCTGACCGAAGAGGATCTGGGCGTGTCCAAGGAAGGCTATACCCTGTCCGGCGTGTTCGTCACCCCCGCCCTGCTGCGCGCCTATGACGGCCGCGCCATCGAAGCCGACACCAGCCTGTTCGTGGCCTGGCAGTCTGCCAACGAGGATACCCGCGCCTGGATGCTGGCGGGCTCCCTGGCCGGCTATCCCGAAAACAACTGGGGCCATGCCTGGCCGCAGGATGACTATCTGCTGCAGCCTGTGGAGGGCGAATTCAACACCTTCGCTATCGAAGTGAACCTGTACAAGAACGACGAATTCAAGATCGCCGTCATCGATCAGGATTACAACTGGGGCGATAACCTGGGCAGCACCATGCTGGCCGACCGCACCTACATCGCGGGCGGCGAGGATGCCTTCGCCACCGGCGCCAACTGCAAGGTGCTGGAGGATGGCTTCTATCGCCTGACCTTCGTGACAGACGCCGAAACCCTGGAGCTGTGCAAGCTGTATGTGGAGCGCCTGGGCGATGCCGCCGCTCCCGAGTATATCTTTGACCTGGCCATCCATGGCTCCTTCGTGAAGGACAAGGACGGCAACCCCTGGAGCGAGGCCGACCAGATCCCCCTGACCCAGAACGGCGCGGACTACATGTGGTACGGCGAGTTTGAGACCGAGGAAGAGGGCGAGTTCGGCATCAAGAACCGCGGCACCTCCGCCTGGTTCGCCGCCGACGACGGCAACATCGTTGTGGAGCCCGGCAAGTACATCGTGTACGTGGGCCTGACCCCCGACAACCAGAAGGACTTCATCGACCTGGGCACCCCCGCTTACTACGTGGTGGGCACCTGCGGCAACAAGGGCTGGGGCGGAGACGCCATTGAGACCAACGAAGCCTATCAGCTGAAGGCCAACGAGGACGGCACCTACAGCCTGGATGTGACCTTCACCGAGGATGACACCGACAGCTGGACCGACGGCAAGGTGGCCTTCAAGGTGGTCTACGGCGCTTGCGGCCGCGTGGCCAACGAGCACTGGTTCGGCACCGAAACCGGCGACAACATCATGGTGGCGCCCGGCGCTTACACTATTACCTTCGATCCCGCCGCCAAGACGGTGACCGTGAAGTAATTTCAATCCCGTTCTGTTTTCCGGCGGGCTGCCGCGCTTCCTGCGCGGCGGCCCGTTTTTTATTCGCAATTCGCTTGTTTGCCGGCGCTGTTTGCTGGACATTTACTGGATGGATATGCTATAATTATAACTATCACAGACTGCCGCCCGCCGGCTCCGGAGGATGGCCCAATAAGGCGCGGAAAGAAAGGATAAGGATATGCAGATCGAAAAAGAGCAAAAAAGCGGCGATCTGATTCCCGCGCCGGAGCTGAATGAATCCATGGACGGGGCGGAACGGCTGGCGCCGGATTGCTCCGCCGGGCTGCGGTTGCTGCCTGGCGCGCACAGAGCCATGGCGCGAACGGGCGGGCGCAGGGCAGCCGAATGATAAGGCGCGCACGCGGCAGGGATCGGATGACGTTTTTTATGTCCGCTGCGCCGCGGCGAAAACGACGGTATAGACAATTCAGCGATAAAGTGTGATAATAAACTCGCTGTATTATCACAAGGAGCAAGAACCGATGATCCGACGACTGATCAAACAAATGCTGGCGGCCCAGACGCTGTCGGCGCTGACCGTATCCCTTTGCCTGCTGATTGACAACATCATGATCGGCCGCTTCCTGGGTGTGCAGGCCATCGCGGCCTACGGCCTGGCCAACCCCATCCTGCTTGTGATCGGGGCCATCGGCAGCATGCTGGCCGCCGGCGTGCAGGTGGCGTGCAGCAAATCGCTGGGCAGCGGCTCCCAGGAGGAAACCAACAAAGGCTATTCCTCCGCCGTGGGGCTGGCGCTGGGCATCTCCCTGGCCTTTGTGCTGCTGGTGCTGGTGTTCCGCAATCCGCTGGCCACCGCCATGGGCGCGGGCAGCGAGGGAGAGCTATATGATCAGACCCGGGATTATCTGGCGGGCTTCATCCTGGGAGCCCCTGCCACCATGGGCGCCCTGATTCTGGTGGCGTTGTTGCAGATGGCGGGGCAAAGCACCCTGCTCATCGCGGCGGTGCTGGGCATGACGGTGGCAGATGTGGGGCTGGATCTGCTGAATGTGCTGGTGTTCCACGGCGGCATGTTCGGCATGGGGCTGGCCTCCTCCCTCAGCTATTATGTGGCGATGGGGGCCGCCATGGTGTATTTTCTGTCGCGCAGGTGCGTGTTTGCCTTTTCACTGAAGGGCATCACCGCGAAAAAGATAAGGGAGCTGCTTGTCGGCGGGGTGCCCTCTGTATTCAGCATGGCTTCCTCGGTGGTGCTGGTGTTTCTGCTGAACAAGCTGCTGCTCTCCGTGGGGGGCAGCGCGGCGGTGGCGGCCTATTCTGTGCTGATGACCATCGGCAACGCCAGCAACTGCATCTCCACCGGCATGGGGGGCGTGTCGCTGACCCTGTCCGGCATCCTGTATAACGAGGAAGATCGCACCGGCCTGCGGGAGCTGCTTCGGCTGCTTACCCGCTATGCTGTGCTGCTGGGAGCGGCCGTTGGGGTGCTGCTGGCGGTCTTCGCGCCGGTGCTGGTGCGCATTTTCATTCCCGAGGCGGGCGAAGCGCAGCAGATGGCGGTGCAGGGCCTGCGCCTCTTCGCCCTGGGGCTGATTCCCTGCTGTGTGATGAACGCGCTCAAGAGCCTGTACCAGGGCACGGGCCGGGTGACGCTGACGGAGGCGGCCTCCGTGCTGGAGGGGGCGCTGATGCCGGCGCTGGCCGCGTTTGTGTTCAGCCGCTTCTGGGGCGTTACCGGCGTGTGGCTGTATTTTGTGGCCGGCGAATGCCTGGCGCTGGGGTGCATCCTGCTGCTGGTATGGCGGGAAAACGGCGGCGTTTCCCTGGCGGCGCAGCCCTTCCTGCTGCTGCGGAAGGGTTTTGGCGTGCAGCCCGAAAACCTGATGGAAACCAACCTGCATTCCTTGCAGGAGGTGACCGCCGCCGCGGAGGCGGCGGGCGATTTCTGCCGCAGGCACGGGCAAAGTGAAAGAATGGCCAATCACATCGCCCTGTGCATTGAGGAGATGGCGAGCAACACCGTAACCCACGGCTTTCAGCGCGGGAAGAATAACCACCTGTCCGTGCGCGTGCAGCATAAGGCGGATCGGTGGGTGCTGCGCTTCCGGGACGACTGCCGCGCCTTCGACCCCGTGCATTACGTGCCCAAGGGGGAGATGGAGGACGCTTTGGGTCTTCGCCTGGTCATGGCCATGGCGGATGATATTCGCTATACCTATTCCCTGAATTTGAACAACCTGACCATCAAGCTGCATACCGACGCGGAAGAACCGCCGCATTGTGAAGGGAAAAAATGAAACGCTTTAAGAATTTTGTCATTGGCGGCATACAGACCAAGGTTTTCAATCTGATCCTGTATACGGTGCTGCTGCTCACCGTCGCCTTCATGGCGATCTCCCTGGCGCACAGCAAAATGCTGTCCGATCTTGTATCCGAGTCCAGCGCCAGGCAGGAGGCGGCCATCGGGGAAATCACCGACGAGGTGATGAACCAGGTTGTTACCCAAAGCCTGGCGCGCTCCAACCGCGCGGAGGCCCGCTTTGCCGATGAGATGTTCGATGCGGTTCAAAACCGGGTGATGTTCCTGGCCGATTATGCGGCAAAACTTTTCGCCCATCCGGAGGACTACGCGCCCCAGCCCTATGCCGGGCCTGACCCGAAGGACGACGGCGCCTGGACGGCGAAGGTGATCTATGCCGACGGCGTGGATGCCAACGCCCCGGAGATCGCCGCCAAGGTGGGCCTGCTTGCCAACCTGTCGGAGACAATGATTTCCCTGTGCCCGGCCTTTGGGGCGGAGGCTGTTTACATCGCGCTGCCGGAGGGCGTTCACCTGTCGGCAAGCAATACCTCCTCCAGCTGGTTTGCGGGGGGAAAGCTGCGCAGCTATGATCCCCGCGTGCGGCAGTGGTACACAAAGGCCGTGGAAAAAGGCGGGCTGATCTTTACCGACGGCGAGTGGGACGCCACCACCGGCGCGTATTGCGTGGAGTGCGCCATGCCGGTATACGGCCCCGACGGCAGCCTGCAGGCCGTCATCGGCACGGATTTGTTCCTCAATGAGATTCAGGGGGTCATGCGGGATTCCTCCGTGGCGGGGGAATACAACCTGCTGATCAATCAGGATGGCCTTGCGGTGCTGCCCATGCAGGCGGAGATCTTCCCCATGGCCGAGATAGATCGCGGGGCCGATCTGCGCGCCTCTGAAAACGAATTCCTGGCGCGGGTCGTCACGGGCGCCCTGCAGGGCGACAGCACCGGCGTTGTGCTGGGCAAGCTGACCAACGGTACGTATTACGTTACGGCAACGCCCATCAAAACCACCGGCTGGGTGCTGATTTCGGCTTACAGTCAGGCAATTTCCAGCCAGCCGATCGCCCTGCTGCAGGGCAGCATCCGCCAGATCCAGGGCGAATCCACAGAGGTCTACCGGAACAAGGAAAAAAACACGCGGACGATGGCGCTGGTGCTGCTGATTGCCGTGATGCTGCTGACCCTCGCGGGCGCGCTGGTGTTGGGCAAGCGCATCGTCAAGCCGCTGAACATCATCACCAAGCGCATTTCGGAGCTGAGCGAAGGCAACCTGGAATTCAGAATGGAGGACGCCTACCGTACCGGGGACGAGGTGCAGGAGCTGGCGGAGTCCTTCGCCGCCCTTTCCCATAAGACGGTGGAGTATGTGGATACGGTCAAGCGCGTTACCGCGGAGAAGGAGCGCATCGGCACCGAGCTGTCCCTGGCGACCAAGATCCAGGCGGCTATGCTGCCCCACATCTTCCCGGCCTTCCCGGATCGGCCCGATTTCGACATCTACGCCAGCATGGATCCCGCTAAAGAGGTGGGCGGCGACTTCTACGATTATTTCCTGATCGACGACGACCATCTGTGCATGGTGATCGCCGACGTCAGCGGCAAGGGCGTGCCCGCCGCCCTGTTCATGATGGCTTCCAAAATCATCCTGCAGAGCATCGCCATGATGGGCCGCTCCCCGGCGGAGATCCTGGCGAAAACAAACGAGGCGCTTTGCTCCAACAACGAAGCCCAGATGTTCGTTACCGTATGGCTGGGCATCCTGGAGCTTTCCACCGGCAGACTGACTGCCGCCAACGCGGGCCACGAGTATCCGGTGCTGAAGCATGCCAACGGCAGCTTTGCGCTGTATAAGGATAAACACGGCTTCGTCATCGGCGGCATGGAGGGCGCGCGGTACAGGGAGTATGAATTACAGCTGGAGCCCGGCGACAAGCTCTTTGTCTATACCGACGGCGTGCCGGAGGCCACCAACGCGGACAGCGAGCTGTTCGGCACGGAGCGGATGACGGCGGCGCTGAACGAGCAGCCGGACGCCGCGCCCCGCGAGGTGCTGCGCACCGTCCGCCGGGCGGTGGACGGCTTTGTACGGGAGGCGGAGCAGTTTGACGATCTGACCATGCTTTGCCTGGAATACAAAGGCCCAAACAGTGGAAAGGAGGCCGCGCAATGAAGGAAATGACGCTGCTGGCAGCGAAAGAGAATATTCCCCGGGTAACGGCCTTCATCGATGAGCAGCTGGAGGCGCTGGACTGCCCCATGAAGGCGCAGATGCAGATTGACGTGGCCATTGACGAGCTGTTTGGCAACATTGCGAATTATGCCTACGGAGCGGGGAAAGGGGAGGCGACTGTGCGCTTTGATTTCGATGCGGACAGCCGCACGGTGTCTCTCACCTTCCTGGATCGCGGCGTGCCCTTCAACCCGCTGACAAAGGATGATCCCGATGTGAGCGCCTCCGCGGAGCAGCGCAGCATCGGCGGCCTGGGCATTTTCCTGGTCAAAAAAACGATGGACCAGGTCACCTATCGGCATGAGAACGGCATGAACGTTCTGATGATACAAAAACGCATTTGATCAAATAAGGAGGAAACTGAAATGGAAATCACCAAGAAGCTGAACGGAAACGCCCTGGAAATCGCCCTGTCGGGCCGCCTGGACACCACCACCGCCCCCGAGCTGGAGGCCGAGCTGAAAAAGAGCATGGACAGCGCTGAAAGCCTGACCCTGGATTTCAGCGAGCTGGCCTACATCTCCTCCGCCGGGCTGCGGGTGCTGCTTTCCGCCCATAAGGTCATGAGCGGCAAGGGCGGCATGAAGCTGATCCATGTGAACGAGATCGTGCAGGAAGTATTCGATGTCACCGGCTTTGCCGATATCCTGACGATCGAATAAGTACGCCGGCACAGACCGTAAAAGAGGACAGCCCGTACTTAAAATGGAGGGTAAAATATGAAGCGTTTCGTTTTGACGGTGCTCGCAGCGTCCCTGCTGCTTTCCTGCTGCACGGCCCGGGCGGAAGAAACGCCCGATGGCCTGCATGCTTCCATTCAGCATGTGACCGCTTCTCCCGAATGGGTGCAGAATTTGCCCGCCGCCCAGGACGCGGGCGTGACCCAGCTGTTTGTGGTGGCCGGTATGGGCATGGACAAGACCACCGCGGCGATCTCCATGCACCAGCGGGATGAAAACGGCAGCTGGCAGCAGATTCTTTCCACGCCCGGCTTTGTGGGGCGCAACGGATTGTGCCAGGACGCCGACCACAGGGAGGGCTGCGGCCAGACGCCCATCGGCGTGTACAGCTTTAACAAGGCCTTCGGCATCGCGGCAGATCCCGGCTGCGCCCTGCCCTATGTGCAGGTGGATGAGGATATCTACTGGTCCGGCGACGAGGCGCAGCGCTATAACGAGATGGTTACGATCAAGGAATATCCCGATCTGGATATGACCAACAGCGAGCACATCGTCGATTATGAATACCAGTATCAGTATTGCCTGAACATCAGCTTCAACGCGGAGGGCGCGCCCGGCCGGGGCTCCGCCATCTTCGTGCATTGCCTTGGGCCCGTGAAGCCCTATACCGGCGGCTGCGTCGCCATTCCCGAAAACATCATGAAGCTGGTGATGCAGTGCGTGCGGGAGGACTGCGTGGTTGTGATTGACACGGTGGAAAGCATGAACGTCGTATTCTGACGGGCTTTCCGACAAAAATGGAGGAAATGAAATGATTTCAGATGTGATTGTGGTTTCCAGCAAGGGAAGCCAGATGGAAACGGCGCTGAACCAGGTGGAAAAGGTGGCGGAATACAAACGGCTGTCTCCCAAGGGCGCGCTGCATCTGCGCCTGCTGGCGGAGGAAATGATGGGCATGATGCGCTCCCTCACCGGCGAAACGGAGGGCCGTTTCTGGATCGAGGACGAGGAGGGCGAATACCGCCTGCACCTGCAGGCCGCTACCCGCATGGACAGCAGCAAGCGGGAGCAGCTGCTTGCCGTGTCCAGCAGCGGGAAAAACGAATCGGCCAAGGGCCTGATGGGCCGCCTGCGGGATTTCTTTGACCGGGGAGCGGATGCGGATATGTCCGGGTTCAGCAGCCCCCTGATGCTGCCGGAGATGTACGAGCACCCCACCTCCCCTGCGCTGGATTGGGAATGGTCGATGATGAAGTATGAGGACGCGCTTTCCGCCCAGATCAAGCGGAATGACAGCAAGGCGCAGGAAGCCTGGGACGAGCTGGAAAAATCCGTGGTTGCCCACGTGGCGGATGATGTGAAGGTGTCCATCCGCGGCGGCAAAGTGGAAATGATCATTATCAAAAAGCTGGCGTAACCGGCCGGCAGAGCGCGCGCGAAATTTGAAAACAAAGGAGGCCGTCCCATGATTTTAATGGAACCGAGCATTTCCCGCGGGGATATGATCCGCTGCGCTCTGTGCGCGGATGCTCCCTGCAGCGCGGCCTGCGAAAAGCTGAACCCGGCGGATATGCTGCGCAGCATTTGGTTCCGGAATGAGCAGACCGCCGCGCTGCGTTTGCCGGAGGAAAATCCCTGCCTGACCTGCGGCGCTCCCTGCGAGCGGGCCTGTGTGCGCCCTGGGGAGGTGCCCATCCGGGATACGGTGAACCGGCTGTATTATCAGGTGAAGCCGGAATGTGAAACGCCGCTGCCCGCGGATGAAGCGCGCCTGCGCTGCGAGCTGTGCGGTATTCCGCTGGAGAACCCCTTCCTGCTGTCCTCCAGCGTGGTGGCAAGCACCTATGACATGTGCGCCCGCGCCTTTGAGGCGGGCTGGGCGGGCGCCTGCTTCAAGACCATCTGCACCCTGGATATTCATGAGGCGTCCCCCCGCTTTTCCGCCATCAGCGGCGACAACGGCGGCATCATCGGCTTCAAAAACATCGAGCAGCTGTCCGACCACAGCGTGGCGGAGAATATGGAGGTTTTCCGCAGGCTGAAGGCCAAGTACCCCACAAAATTCATTCTGGCTTCCATCATGGGGCAGAATGAGGCGGAATGGGGCGAGCTGGCCCGTCTGTGCCAGGAGAACGGCGCGGACGCTGTGGAGCTGAACTTCTCCTGCCCCAACATGGCGGAGGGCGGCCTGGGATCGGATATCGGGCAGGTGCCGGAGCTGGTGGAGCGGTTCACCGCCGCGGCCAAACGGGCCTGCATCATTCCGGTGCTGGCCAAGCTGACGCCCAACGTGGCCTCCATGAGCCCCGCGGCGGAGGCGGCCAGGCGCGGCGGCGCAGATGGCATCGCCGCCATCAACACCATCAAATCCATCGTGGGCGTGAACCTGCATACCTACGTTTCCGCCCCCGCCGTGCACGGGCAAAGCGCCGTGGGCGGGTACAGCGGCAGCGCGGTCAAGCCCATCGCCCTGCGCTTCATTGCGGAGCTGGGGCAGAACCCTGCGCTTGCGGGTATGCATCTGTCCGCCATGGGAGGCATCGAAACCTGGCAGGATGCGCTGGAGTTCATCCTGCTGGGCGGCGGCTCCATCCAGATTACCACCGCTGTGATGCAGTACGGCTACCGCATCATTGATGATCTCAAGGCGGGGCTGAACCTGTATCTCAAGGAAAAGGGCTTTTCCAGCGTTTCAGAAGCCATCGGCCTGGGGCTGCAGTCGCTGCACGGCACCACCGATGTGCTGGAGAGGGATACGGTCGTCTTTCCGCAGTTCATCCGGGAGCGCTGCGTCGGCTGCGGCCGGTGCGCCGTTTCCTGCGCGGACGGCGGCCATCAGGCCATCCGCCTGGATGAAAACCGCAGGCCCGTGCTGAACGGCAAGCGATGCGTGGGCTGCCACCTGTGCCTGTTGGTATGCCCACAGCGCGCCATCACCTCCGGCCGGAAGCGGATCTCAAAATGAAAAACAGGAAAACGATATGCTGAAAAGCTCGCGGCAGCTGCCGCCGTACTTGCCCTGATTGCTCCGCGCCGATTCGGGCCAACGCCGCACAACCGGCGAAAAACGCAGCCATCCAACGGATCGGCTGTGCTTTTTTTTGCGCAAAAACTTCTGATTGTCCGCTTTTTATGGGTCTGCCTTTTCAAAATATACTATGATGAAGGCAAACACAAAGAAAAGCTGATTGTTGAGGGAGGCACTTATTCTTGAAACAAATACGGGTGATGATTGCCGCCGATGGGGATGAGCTGTGCGCGGCCATGCGGGAATACCTGGCTGCCCCGCGAAGCAGAGAGGCTGCGCGAAATGCGGCTGTGAACGATGACGCTATGCGCCGCTTCCTGGAAAACCAGGAGGATGATGCGGTGATGGACTTGGTGATGCCTGCATGGGAGGGGTTCGGACTGCTGGATGCCATTCGGCAGCCCCGGACCGCCGTTCCCGCTTTGCCCGCTCCGTACCAGCCGCGGGACGGGATCGGCGGTAGGTTGCTCAGCCTGGGCATTCCGGCCCATCTCAAGGGCTTTCAGTATCTGCGGGAGGCGGTGCGGCTGGTGCTGGAGCAGCCGGAGCGCATCCGCGGACTCACCAAGGGGCTGTATCAGGCGGTGGCGCTGCGCTGGGGCACCAGCGCCAGCCGGGTGGAGCGGGCGATCCGCCATGCCATCGAGGTGGGCTGGAACCGGGGCCGGGTGGACGCGCTGAATGCCGCCTTTGGCTGCCGGGTGGTCATCCCGGAGGAGAAGCCCTCCAACGGCGAGTTCATCGCCCTGATGGTGGAGCTGCTGCTGGAAAAACGGAAGCGCGGCTGACGATTGATGCTTGCGCGGCTGCCCCGGGCGAAGTATAATAAGCGTATAAAGATTACAGGAGGCATGCTATGAAGGGCAGGCTGGTGACGCGCATCGTTTCCCTGGCGGTCGGGCTGGCGCTGATCGCGGTGGTCATACTGGGCTTTCGGTTTTTGCGGCAGCAGCTGAACCGCCCCGGCGGCCCGGATAAAACGGAGGAAGAAATCCTGACCGCCGCGGGGGAGGAGACGCGCAGCGGCCCCTTCAGCCTGCGCACCACCATGACCCGGATGGGCGGAAAAAGCTATGTGTCCTTTGAGGTGTTCTTCATCAACGATACCAACAGCGAGCTGCTGTACAGCTGCGGCCGCATGTTCCCGGCGGAGGACGTAATCTCCATCGCCTGGGAGGATGGCGACAATATCGCGGTGACGCTGATCAACAGTAAAAAAGAGATATTCACCTACGACGGCAGCAGCCAGTGGCGGTAAAGCAAAATGGGCAGGAGCGGAAAAGTAAGATGGCGCTCCTGCCCGTTTTTTAAATGAAGACTGAAGACTGAAAATTGAAAAATGAATAATGAATAGTTGAATGATCGTGCATGATAAGCAGGCGGCGGATCGTATTTGCCGCTTTTTATGTTTATTCGGCAGCCTTCACTTGCCGTATCACCCGATAGCTGCCGGCCTCGCCGCTTTCGGAGCCGCCGATCAGAAAGCCGCGCACCGGCACGGTTTCGGGGAGGGGAGCGGCTTGCAGAGCCTGCACCATGCGGGCCAGCTTTTCTTCATCCGGATCCAGGAACAGGGTGGAATGAAAGCGGAAGCGGGTGTCGAAGGGGTGCTGGGGGATGGCGAATTGGTGCGCCATCAGGCTGTCCAGCTCCCGATGCAGGCGGGTCAATTCCTCCCCCGGCACGAATTCGACCCACAGCAGACCGGGCCGACGCCGAATGCCCGTCACTTGGGCGGTAAAGGGCTCTTGCCGCTGGAAATAGGCGGAAAGGGCTTCAGTCACCGCCTCCACCGTGTCCTCCGGCACGGAAAAGGAGATTTTCAGGGAAATGTGCTGGGGCAAAGAATAGCTGACTTCGCTCAGGCCGATGGCCCGGTTTTCCCGGAGCGCCCGGCGGCGGATATCCGCCAGCGGCCCGCTCACGTCCGCGGCTGTCCAGATATAATACATGCGCATCCCTCCTCGCCTGATTATAGCATGCCGTTCCATTTGCCACAAGCGGGGAACTATGCTATAATTTATTTGTAGAACGCTGCATTTTTACGGGGGAGCACATGGCTGAGATCGTCGTATCGGATATCGAAAAATCCTTTGAGCAGGATCGGGTGGTGCTGGATCACGTGTCTTTCCAGGTGGACGCCGGGGAACGCGTGGGCCTGTTGGGCCCCAACGGGGCGGGCAAAACCACCCTGCTGCGCATCATGACCGGGGAGCTGCAGGCGGACGCGGGCTTTATCGCCATTCCCCAGGGCCGCCGCATCGGCTATATCAGCCAGCTGGCGGAGGTTCCCGCGGGGGCGCTGGTGGAGGATGTGCTGCGCATGGCCTTTCAGGAGGTGATGCAGGTCTCCGCCGATCTGGAAGAGGTGCGCCGCCGCATGGATGCGGGGGAGCACAGCGAGGCCCTGATGCGCCGCTACGACGCATTGACCACCCGCTTTGATATGCTGGGCGGGTATGACTGCGAAACCCGGCTGGCCAAGGTGGCCAACGGCCTGCACATTTCCCTGGCTCAGCGGCAGCAGCCCTTTTCCTCCCTCTCCGGCGGGGAGCAGACCCGCATCCGCCTGGCGGTGATGATCCTGCGGGAAACGGATATCCTGCTGCTGGACGAGCCCACCAACCACCTGGATATGGATTCCATCGAGTGGCTGGAAAACTATCTGGAGCATTACAAGGGCACCGTGCTGGCGGTGAGCCATGACCGCTACTTTTTGGATCGCACGGTGACGCGCATCGTCGAATTGGATCATGGCGGCGTCGAATTCTACAGCGGCAATTACAGCTTTTACGTCACCGAAAAGGAGGCCCGCTACAAACTGCAGTTAAAGCAGTATGAAAAGGAGCAGGCGAAGATCGCCCAGCTGGAAAAGGCGGCGGATCAGCTCAGCGCCTGGGCCTACAGCGGCATGGATAAAACCTATAAGCGGGTGGTGGCCATCCGCCGCCGCATCGAGTGGCTGCATAAAACCGAAAAGCCCACCCGGGAGGAGCGGCTGGATCTGGGCTTCTCCACCGCCCCCTTCCGGGCGGATTATGCCCTGCGGGTCAAGGATCTGCGCAAAGCCTACGGCGAGCGCACCCTGTTTCATGATGTAACGCTCACTATTCGCGGCGGCGGGGAGCGGGTGGCCCTGGTGGGGGCCAACGGGGCGGGCAAAACCACCCTGCTCAAGATCCTGCTGGGAGAGGAGGCCCCGGACGGCGGCCTGGTGCAGTTCGGCCCCTCGGTGCGGGCGGCGTATCTGCCCCAGCAGATCGAATTCGCCCACCCGGAGCGCACACTGTATGATACCCTGCTGTACGAGCTGGGCTGCGAGCCCCAGCAGGCCCGCAACCGCCTGGGAGCATACCGCTTCCGGGGAGAGGATCAATTCAAGCGGGTCAGCCAGCTCAGCGGCGGCGAGCGGGCGCGGCTCAAGCTGTGCATGCTGATGAACAGCACCGTGAATATGCTGATCCTGGACGAGCCCACCAACCACCTGGATCTGGACAGCCGGGAATGGATCGAGAGCGCGGTGGATCAGTTCGAGGGCACGCTGCTGATCGTGAGCCACGACCGCTATTTCGTCAAGCGCTTCGCCACCCGCATCCTGGAGCTGAACGACGGCGCCCTGCGGGATTACGATTGCGGCTATGAAAAATACCGCTTCATCCGGGAGCGGGAGGAGGAGGCACGGGAGGCGGAGCTGGCCCAGCAAAAGACCGCCCAGCGCCAGCAGCAAAAGGCCGAGAAGGTGGAGAAGGCCGCCCAGCGCGGGGGCCGCAAGGACGGCAAAACCGAGCGCCGCATGAACCTGATCGAGCGGGACATCGCCAAGCTGGAGCAGCAGGCGGAGGCGCTGGACGCCTTGATGGAGGAGAACGCCAGCGATTACGTGCGCTTGGGCGAGCTGCAGGCGGAAAAGGATGCCCTTCAACAAAAAATAGACAGCTTATACGCCGAATGGGCGGAATTGGACGGCTGACTTACGTCGCAAGAAGAACATGCAAGCATGTTCGTCTTGCGGGTTCGGTTTTTCCTCTCGCCTGTCACTGCGCGCCAGGCTCCCGGGCGGAAAAACCGCAAGGAATGAAAATTTTCTCTTCGGCTGCGTACACGCCGCAGCCTGCGGATTACAGTCAAGGGGACAAGCCCCTTGACAGTCCCCTTCTAAAGGCTTTTCTTCTTAATAAGCAAATTGTAATAACTTGTAAACATTTTCCCAGCTTCATTGCCAGACAAGGGCTGTTGGGCGTATAATTTTCCCGTACTTTCCGATTTTTGAGGTGATCCTGATGAAACGGTTTCTGATTGCTTTGCTTTTCGCGTTCCTGCTGTGCCTGGCGGCCCTGTGCGCCCAGGCGGAGGTGGAAATCACCGAGGTGATGGCCAGCAGCGCCACCTTCATCGGCGGCCGCCATGACGACTGGGTGGAGTTGCACAACACCGAGGGCAAGCAAATATCCCTCAAGGGCTGGTATCTGAGCAACGACGCTTATAACCTGACGAAGTGGCCCTTCCCCGACAACGCCAAGATCGCCAAGAACGGCTATTTGGTGGTATACTGCGCGGGCAGCGAGCCGGTGACGGACGGGCAGAAGAATTCCCTGTACGCCAATTTCAAGCTCTCCACCAAGGGCGACGCGGTGTATCTGACC
>Ga0079305_1001926_pt1 | contig 21863 bp, 15 predicted proteins | sample LMS_cellobiose_e_FD_79183 | JGI IMG/M metagenome (GOLD analysis project Ga0079305, IMG submission 79183) | Rumen-fistulated moose microbial communities from Alaska, USA - LMS_cellobiose_enrichment | ecosystem: Host-associated > Mammals > Digestive system > Stomach > Rumen fluid ... | reverse complement strand
GCCGGGAAACCGCCCATGGTTTCCCGGAACCCTTCCATGGGCAAAGGGGCTTTGCCCCTTTTGAATCCCCGCGCTCCGCGCAAGCTGTCGCCCTGAATTTGATACTGCGGTGCGAAAGAGATATAAGGGGAAGCTGATTGCAAAATGTTTATTTTTTGCGCTCGCGCAAAAGCGAGCGCTTTTTGCCTTCCCCTTGAGGGGAAGGTGGGCGCGGAGCGCGCGGATGAGGTGGTGATGCCCATCTGATTTCGGCTTTGAGCCATGAAAAAAACCAACGGAATCCTCTCGCCTGTATAAGAGGTATGAAGTTTTTTGGAAGCCCCGAAACCTTTTTTTCAAAAAAGGTTTCGGGCAGGGTGTCGGGACAGAGTCCCGGCAAAACGTTTCGACAAAACGTCCCGACGATAATAAAACCTACGGGCTTTGCCGCGAAAAAGCGGCAAAGCCCGGCTTAGTCAAAACAGCATCGCAAACAGATCCGGCAGCAGATACGCCAGACATCCCATTATGCATCCGCTCGTAAGCACGCCGGCGAGTATTGCCGGGACCGCCTTTCTGAGCGGCAGCTTCAGAACGTTGGCAACGAGGGCGCCGGTCCACGCGCCGGTCCCCGGAAGAGGCACGGCGACGAACAGATAGATCCCCAAAAGCTCGTATTTTCCGATAGTCTCGGCTTTTCTTTCGGCTCTTTCGAGCACCTTCGTCAAAAAAGGTCCGATAAGCGGAAAATTCGAAAACCATTTCAGCATCGTTCTGAACAAAAGCAGGATCAGCGGCACCGGGATCATGTTTCCGATGACGGCGACGATGAGCGCCGGCAGGAAATCCACTCCCGCCGCTCTCGCGTATATGATCGATCCTCTCAGCTCCACTATAGGGAGCATCGAGATAAGGAAAATATAAAGGTATTTTACCACGGCTTTCGTTTCAGCGGACGACGAAGTTCACGAGTTTGTCCGGAACGAAAATCTCCTTGACCACTGTCTTGCCCTCGAGCAGAGGAGCAAACTTAGCGTCAGCCTTGACCTTCGCCAGAACGTCATCCTTCGCCTCTCCCTTGGATATCACGAAGGTGCCTCTGAGCTTTCCGCAGATCTGAACGGCTATCTCGCAGGTAGCCTCGAGCGTCTTGGACTCGTCGTATTCCGGCCAGGAGGACAGGGAGCAAAGCCCCTCTCCGCCGAGACGCGAGTAGACCTCCTCGCAAATGTGGGGAGCGAACGGGCAAAGGAACTTCGCGAACGTGATGAGCTCGTCGTTCGTTATCTTTCCGACCGTATATATATCGTTCATCAGAGCCATCATGGCGGCGATGGCGGTGTTGAACTTCATCCCGTCTATATCCTCGGTGACCTTCTTTATGGTCTTGTGGAAGGAGCCTTCCAGCTCCGGCGTGACGCCGCTTCCCTTCGCCATATAAAGAAGCCCTTCGAATCTGTCAAGGAACCTCTTGCAGCCCTTTATGCTTGCGCTCGACCAGGGAGCCGCCTTTTCAAAATCGCCGATGAACATCTCGTAAAGACGCATGGTATCGGCGCCGTATTCGGAAACGATCTCATCGGGATTTACCACGTTTCCTCTGGATTTCGACATCTTTTCGCCGTTTTCGCCGAGGATCATTCCGTGGGAAGTCCTCTTGGCGTAGGGTTCCGGAACGTCGAGCACCTTAATATCGTAGAGGAATTTCGCCCAGAATCTCGAGTAGAGCAGATGGAGCGTCGTATGCTCCATGCCGCCGTTGTACCAGTCCACGGGGATCCAGTATCTGAGCGCCTCGGGAGAAGCGAGCGCCTTGTCGTTGTGCGGATCGCAGTATCTGAGGAAATACCAGGACGATCCCGCCCACTGGGGCATGGTGTCCGTCTCTCTCTCCGCCTTTCCGCCGCACTTCGGGCAGGTGGTATTGACCCAGCTTGTCAGTTTGGCAAGCGGAGATTCGCCGTTATCGGTGGGCTCGTAGGATTCTATATCGGGAAGCGTCAGCGGAAGGCTCTCCTCGGGAAGCGGTACCCAGCCGCACTTCTCGCATTTCACGAGCGGTATGGGCTCGCCCCAGTATCTCTGACGGGAGAACACCCAGTCGCGGAGCTTGTAGTTTATCTTCTTTTCGCCGATGCCCTTTTCGGTGAGCCATTCGGTGATCTTCTTTTTAGCGTCCTTCACCTCGAGACCGTCGAGGAATCCGGAATTGCAGAGAACGCCCGTCTCCACGTCGGTGAAGGCTTCTTTTGTCACGTCTCCGCCCTTTACGACCTCGATGACGGGAAGATCGAATTTCTTTGCGAAATCCCAGTCTCTCGTATCGTGCGCCGGGACCGCCATGATGGCGCCGGTGCCGTAGGTCATGAGAACGTAATCGGAAATGAATATCGGGATCTCTTTGCCGTTCACGGGGTTGATCGCCCGGACGCCCTTGATCTCGACGCCCGTCTTCTCGGTCGCCATTTCCGTTCTTTCAAAGTCGCTCTTTCTCGCGGCTTCCTCGCGGTAAGCGACGAGCTCCTTATAGTTGGACTCGAGCTTTTCCCACTTGTCTATATACGGATGCTCGGGCGAAACGACCATGTACGTCGCGCCGAAGAGCGTGTCGGGACGGGTCGTGTAAATTTTCAGCTTATCGCCGGAGGTGGTCTCGAAATTGACCTCCGCGCCCTCGCTCCTGCCGATCCAGTTCTTCTGCTGTACCTTTACTCTGTCGATGAAATCGACCTTGTCAAGATCGTCGATGAGCCTTCCGGCGTATTCGGTTATTTTCAGCATCCACTGGCTCTTTTTCTTTCTTACGACGCTTCCGCCGCATCTCTCGCAGCAGCCGTTTACGACCTCCTCGTTGGCAAGGACGACCTTGCAGGAGGTGCACCAGTTGACGCTCATTTCGCTCTTATAAGCCAGACCGTTCTTGAAAAGCTGCAGGAAGATCCACTGCGTCCACTTGTAATAAGACGGATCGGTGGTGTTTATCTCTCTCGACCAGTCGAAGGAGAGCCCGAGGGATTTGAGCTGCTTTTTGAATCTCGCCACGTTCTGCTCGGTGACCTTCGCGGGGTGGATGTGGTTCTTCATCGCAAAGTTCTCCGTGGGAAGACCGAAAGCGTCCCAGCCCATCGGATAAAGCACGTTATAGCCCTGCTGTCTCTTCTTGCGGGCTATGATATCGAGAGCCGTGTAGGATCTCGGATGTCCGACGTGAAGTCCCTGTCCGGAGGGATAAGGAAATTCCACGAGCGGATAGAATTTCGGGAGAGTATAATCGTTTTTCGCTTCGAACGCTTTTTTCTCGTCCCAGATATCCTGCCATTTTTTCTCTATGGTACTGAAAGAATAACTCATTTTTCTGCCTCTGTTCGTCCTGTATGTTTTATGCCCGTTTTGCCAGGCAAAACGGCGCGTTTTTTTGGATCGTACCGGTTATCGGTCATGATGGATCGCCGTGCGCGGTCATCGCCGTCTGCGGCGGCTCTTGACTTTGCGGATCTGATCATAACTCATAACTTCCGCGCCGCGCGCGGCTCATTCCCGCTCTTCGGGCAATTTCTGAAAATCGATCTCCTCCGCGTCAGCCCATAGCTTTTCGAGCTTGTAGTTCTTTCTCGCCTCGGGGATGAAAACGTGGACTATGATGCTTCCGTAATCTATGAGGGACCAGCTGTCCGATTCCTCCTTGCGCAGCGGAACGAGATCCCCGTTCTGCGCGAAGAACAGCTCCGTCTCGTCGCAAAGCGCCTTTAAGTGCGTCGGCGACTGAGCGGTGGCGATGATGAAATAATCGGCTATCACCGTGTTCTTGAATACGTAAAGTATCTTTACGTCGTCAGCCTTTTTGCCGTCGAGAAATACGGCTATCTTCCGCGCCGTTTCTCGAAGCGCCGTTTCTGCCGATCCTGCCATTGTTCGTTCCTTTCTTTTCGTACTTTACCGTACTGTTTTACTGTTTTTTATTCGGTCCGCCGCGCGCCTTTTGGAAAGCGTATCGCCCGCGGCGGTCATTTTATTATCGGAGGGACGGGCGGCGAGTTCAAAAGCTCGGCTATGCTCTTACCCTTCGTGCTTATCCTGTCGTATTCGTCGGTGCGCACCACTTCGCGAAGGTTCATGTTCTTCGCCGTGATGTCGACGGTCATGCAGTTGAACGCCTTGTTTATTATCTCGAGATTCTCGTTCTCGTAAAGGCTGTAATAAACGGCGCCGTTTTCCTTCTGATAGTACTGCCCCGGCGTTGTGTACATGAATATGGTCTCGAGCTTGAGATTGACCGCGTTCTTTATGAAATACGAGCAGTCGTTCGTGGAAAGGTCGGTGACCATGTACTTGTAAAGCTCGCTGAGAAGTCCCGGGAGCTTCTTTATCGTCGACGTCGAGAGTACCTTCTTGATGAAAGCGCTCATGAATATCTTCTGCGCGTCGACTCTTCCGAGGTCTCCCTCGGCGTAATCGGATCTGAACCGCACGAACTGGAGAGCCTTGTCTCCGTCGAGCGTCTGATATCCTTTTTTGAGGTCTATATAAAGGTCCTGTCCCGGATCCTCATAATGAAGATCGTACGGCACCGCCAGCTCAACGCCTCCGAGGGTGTCGACGATGGATCTGAATCCGGAAAGATCTATATAAACATACCTGTTTATCGAGATACCGAAGGTATCCTCGACGACGTGCTCGGCGGCCTTCATACCGCCCTGGACTCTTTCCTTTTCCTTCTTTCCCTCGCGGGAAAGCGCGGCGTACTCCTTGGTGAATACCGCGTTCACGCGTCTTCCGGCGTTGTCGTGCGCCGTGTCGACGACGTAAGTGTCCCGAAGTATCTGGAGTATGTTGAACTCCTGCTTTTTCACGTCGTACGATAAAACCATCATCACGTCGGTGGTGGCGCCGAGGAAATCCCTTCCGCAAAGAAGGATGTTATAAAATTCTTCCTTCCTCTGCGGCTCTTCCGTCGTTTCCAGACCGGGAGCGTCCGTATTCGGCTCCGTGACCTTCGTATCCGTGAGGGGAGGCTGCTCTCCCGTGGTTTTCGGAGTCGTCTGTTCGCCGAACGTGCGTGAAAACGGATTTTTCTCTCCCGTATCTATCGGCGGGGGTCCGACGGACGTAATATATACTATAGCCCAGACTATGACGGCGGATATTATTATCCCGAAAGCCGAGATAACGGATATGATGCCGAAATCACGGTTGCGGACTTTCGGCTTCTTTCCGTCCTTCTTTAATTCTGACATTATCAGCTTTTTCCTTTCTTTTCAGGCAAAATGCGTCAGAACGGACGTTCCTTCCGGTCCTTGAGACGCAGAAGGAGGCTGTTTCTCGCTTCGATGGTGTCCATATGGACGTACTTCGATTCGTTTATCAGATCGCTGAGCATCGAATTGAGCGCGACAAACACCGTCTTGTCGAGATGCGTTACTCTGTCCTCCGGCGTTTTCGCCTTTCTGATATGCCTGAAAAAGAGCGTTCTTATGGTAACGCACATCTTGTTCGTGCGTTTTTCTTCTATTATATCCGCAAGGAACAGTATCTTTTCAAATACGGACATATTCGCTCTTCCGGTGGTATGACAGCTTATTGCGCGGCATACCTCCTCGTCGGCTCCGTATTCCTTTTCAGCCACGAGCGCCGCCGTGTGCGAATGGAGGATGGAGGGCGCGTTCAGATAACTTTCCGGCACCTCGACTCCGTATCTCGCAAACGTTTCAAGATGTTCCTCGAACGTGTATTCCTTCGTTATATCGTGAAGGAGCGCCGCGGCCTTGATCTTTTCCGGATCCATGCCGGGAAGATATATGCCGCGGAGTATCTCCGCTTCCTTCGCCACGGAAAAGATATGCTCCGCTCTCTTTTCCGATAAGTTCTTTATTATTTTTTTTTCAAGTTCCTCGTTGAGCTTGTAATAATCCATTTTTTTCTCCGTAAAACACGGGTCCCGTAAACCCCTCCGTTTTTTTGCCGCGAGCGTCATACGCCGCCCGGCGCGGTCTCACAGCGCGGGAAGAAACGTCGTTCCATTGATGTAATTGTTTCACGCTGTTTTGACGGGAGGCAGATTTCGCCTTTTACCCGTATAGCTTTCTCTTAATTATATATCGGAACACCTCCGCCGTCAATAGGCGGGAGCACTTTTCCGAAGTTTCTTTGTCTCCGCGATCACGCAACTCACCGAGAAGAGCGCGTATTTCGGTGGACGAAACGTCCTCCGGAGCTTGTTCTATTACCCTTATTCCTTTTCCCATGGCGGAAAAGAGGCGGCATTTTTCGTAAAATTCACCGCTTTCAAAGGAGCCCGGTCTTGACGCCGTATAGATAACGCATTTTTTCAGAAGCTCTTCGTATCTGTGCCAGCTTTCAAGGCAGCAGATCATGTCGCTGCCCATGTAAAGCGATATCTCGCTGTCTTTCCCGTAGACGCCGTAAAGCTCGTCAACGGTGTCGACCGTATAGCACTTTTCTCGCTTTATGAGCTCCCTGTCGGATACGACGACCGGGATCCCGTGCTTTTTTTCGAGCGGACCGAACGCGAGCCTCGACATTTCGAGTCTGTCGACGGCTTTGGCGCCGGAAGATATCGTCTTGTGCGGGGGGATACCGGACGGCATCACGATCATCACGTCGGGTCTTACCTTTGAAAGAAGATTGTCGGCGCTTACCGTGTGTCCTCTGTGCGGAGGATCGAAGGCTCCGCCGAAAAGAAGTATCCTGTGCATACCGCTCCTCCGGGCAAAATCAGTTTTTGATAAGGGCGAGCTTTTCTCCGAGACGCCTCATCGCTTTTCCGCGGTGGCTGATCGCGTTTTTCTCCGCGTCGGAAAGCTCGCTTATCATCATCCCCATGCCGTCGAGGAAGAATACCGGATCGTAACCGAAGCCGTTTGCAACAAAGGGCTTTTCGGATATCGAGCCGCAGCATATGCCGTAGGACGAAACGTATCTTCCGTCTCCGAAATACGCCGCGCAGCACGAAACGAAGAAAGCCTTTCTGCTTTTTTCGCCGTCGAGAAGCGAGAGCAGCAGTCTGTAATTCATTTCGTTCTTATCGCCGGAAACGACGTTTTCCTCCACGTCCGAGAGGATGGACATCGTCTCCTCCTCGCCGGGCTTTTCGGCGAGCGCTCCGTAAAGGAACGGATGCTCGTCCTTTTTCGAAGGATAACCGAAAAGAGAGCTTACGGTGTCGAAAAACCTCGCCGTAACCACGCCGGGATACAGGTTTTCTCTTGGCTCCTCAAAGCCGTCGGGAAATCCGCGTTTTTCTCCCTCGTAAAACGCACGGACGCCCTCTCCCGAAAGCGCCTCGACAATAAGACCGGAATCGTCGGCGATCGCCGGAACGTGAGTTCTTTCCCATACGGCTTTCGCTTTTATCAGCGCGTTTTCAAAAAACGTCGATCCCGTCTCCTCTATACCTGACATGTTGCAGGAAGCTTCAAGAGGCGATATGATCTCAACGCCGCAGTCTTTTATGCCGGAAAAGATAAGGCGCGCCTCTTTGAGCTTGCCCATGTTCCCGGTCGCAAGGATCATTTTCATAACAAAATCCAATATATCTTTTTCAGATACCCCTTCACATTCTTTTAGCGATATCGCAGAAATCCGCGAGGATATCGCCGGGATCGCATTCTCCCTCTTCTCCCGGAAGGACTCCGGAAAATTCTCCGAGATAAGGCGTCACTGAAAAAATACCGTCAAAGCTCCTTGCCAGCAGTATTGAGATAAGCTCCTTTATCTCGCAGTTTCCGTTTGCGAGCCTTTCCGGGGCGCCGGAATAGAGCCCGTCATGGAGCCTGAGCATCTTCACGCTGTTCTTGATCCTGCTGTTGTAAAACATATGAAAGAACGGATGGTGATATTCTTTCACGTATTCAAGCGGATCTATGGATATTTTCAGATCAAATCCCGCGTCTTTTACATCTTTTGCCAGTTCTTCCATCTTTTCGTTCGTTTTGTAATACGAGGCGGAAGCGTTCTCGGCGATGACGTCCATACCGAAGGATGAGGCGGCGCGAAGCAGCTTTGAAATATAAAGGGCGGCGCCCGTTCCTTTTTCGATCTTTTCCGCAAGAAGCTCCCGGGGAAGAAGGATATTCTTCACCGAAAGAAGGTGCGCGCACCTGAAAAACCTTTTAAGCTGACCGTCTTCCGTTTCAAACGGCGGCGCTTTTACAAGCTCTATGGGAAAAAGCTCGGAAATAAGGATATCCCTGATATCCTCCGTTTCGTCTCCGGAAAGATCGTAAAGAGCCTTTCCGTTCAGCACGTATCCCGTTTCGAGCCCGCGGAAGCCCTTTGACTTCGCGTATCTCACCGACGACAAAACGTCCTTTGACGCCTGACGTGAAAGATCTATCGTTACGTTGTACATTTTTCTGTCCTCACGGTTTGTTCTGTATCATGTTGAGATAATCGTCGTACGTTATGAGGAGCTCTCTCGGCTTTGCGCCGTTGGGACCTCCTACGACGTGCATCGCTTCCATGGTGTCTATGAGCTTCGAAGCTCTCGGGAAGCCTATCGACATTTTTCTCTGAAGAAGAGAAGTGGAAGCTCCGTTGTTGTCGATGACGTATTTGATCGCGGGATAAAGAAGCGGATCCACGTCTCCGAGATCGACGCCTCCCTCGCCCTTTTCCTCTCCGTCCTCGCTCGAAGCGCCCTTCTTCTTTTCGCCGCACTTCGCCGCCTCCTTCTCGATGGAAGCGATGATCTCCTCGGAATAATCGGTGGAGGAGTTGTTCTTGACGAAATCGGTGACAGCCTCGACCTCCTCGTCGGAAACGTACGCGCCCTGGAGACGTATCTTCTTCATGTCTCCGACGGGAGCGTAGAGCATATCTCCTCTGCCGAGAAGCTTATCGGCTCCGGCGGTGTCGAGTATGACTCTTGAATCCACGACTCCGGAAACGGTGAACGCGATCCTTGACGGGATGTTGGCTTTTATAAGTCCGGTGATGACGTCGGTGGAGGGACGCTGAGTACCTATAACGAGGTGCATCCCGGCGGCTCTCGCTTTTGCCGCGAGACGGTTTATGGATATCTCCACGTCGTCTCTCGCCGTGAGCATGAGATCGGCAAGCTCGTCTATGATGATTATGATCAAAGGCAGCTTTTCCTTCGTCGGATCGTCGGCTATGCCCTTGTTGTAGAAGGTGATGTTTCTCGCGTGGTTCTCTTCAAGGATATCGAACCGTCTTTCCATTTCGTTGACCGCCCATCTGAGCGCGCCCGCCGCCTTCTTCGGATCGGTGACCGTGGGTACTATAAGATGGGGTATGCCGTTGTAAATGGTAAGCTCGACCTTTTTAGGGTCGATCATGATGAATTTTACCTCATCGGGTCTCGCCTTGTAAAGTATGCTGATTATAAAGCTGTTGAGGCAGACGGATTTTCCGGTACCGGTGGCTCCGGCTATGAGAAGATGCGGCATCTTCGCAAGATCGCACAGCTCCGCCTTTCCGGCAACGTCCTTTCCGAGACAGCACGTGGCTTTTGATTTCGCGTTTCTGAACTCGTCGGAATCTATGATCTCCCTGATATAAACGGTGGCGACCTTATTGTTCGGCACCTCGATACCGACGGTGTCCTTTCCGGGTATCGGAGCCTCTATCCTGATGCCCTTCGCCGCGAGAGCTCTCGCTATGTCGCTGGAAAGGTTCTCTATGGAGCGCACTCTGACTCCCACGTCAGGCTGAAGCTCGTATCTCGTGACCGTCGGGCCCTTTGAAATGTTCCTCATCCTTGTGGAAACGCCGAAGCTCTTGAGTATGGAAACGAGCTTTTCGGACGTCTCTTCCTGCTCGCTTTTTCCGTCCTCCTCCTCGTTTTTCGGTACCTGGAGAAGGTTTATCGGCGGGAAAACGTACTCGGGAGGAAGTATCTCCTCTTCCTTCTTTTCTTCCTTCTTTCCCGCCGCGGCGGATATCGCGTCGGCTCTGTTCGGATTGTTTATAAACGACGGCACGTCCCAGGACGGGATCCTCGCCTCGCTCACGCTGTTTTCGTAAGCCGCCGGACGCTTTGATCCTATTTCAGTCTTTTCCGCCTTTATCGAACCCTTCGAGTTTATATCGGAAGCCGCCCTTACAGCCTCGCTGATGGCTGATACGTTCCTTTTGTTTCCGGAAACGTCTATGGAAAGCTCGGCGCTGCTCGCCTCTCCGGCGCGAACGGAGAATTTTTCGGAAACGTTATATCCGTCGTCGTTTCTGAAGATCTCACCGAGCTCTTCGCCTGTGACCTGACCCTTGAGATCGACGTTCTTTATATCTTCCTCTCCTTTAAGCCGGATATCGTACTTTCCGGGCTTTTCAGGTCCCTCGGGAGCTTTCTCCGTTTCCGTTTCGTCGACGCTGTCCGTTTCGTTTTCGTCCTTTATCTCTTTCAGTACGTTTCCGCTGCTTACGGGATAGAATTTTTCTCTCGGATACTTTTCGCCGGATTTTTTGCCGTCTGAGTATTCTTCTTCTTTATCTCCGTCTTCGTCAGCCGAAGCGGCGATCTTCGAGCCGTTTCCTTCGCTTTCTCCGAAGATCTCCTTCATATCGCGGTAAACGCCGCTTTCATCCGTACCGTTTTTGCCGCCGTTTTCGTTTTTGACGTTTTTATCGGAGGATACGTCCTTTTCCGGGACTATCCTTCCCTCGAAGACCTCTCCCGTCTCGATATCGGCGTAGGCGCGGGAGGCGCTCTTTTTCTTTTCCTCCTCAGCTTCCTTCTGCGCCATCTTCTTTTTCTCGTCGCTGTTTGTTTCCCTGAGATTGATATCGTCTATCTCGCGTCCGAGATCGGTGTTTTCATCCGTATCGTTCTGATTTTCGATATCTATGCGGAACTTTTTCTTTTCTTTTCTGGCTTTCTTTTCCTCTTCTCTCTTTTTCAGCTCCTCGAGCTGTTTTTCTATGTTTTCATCCTCGCTGTTTGAAAACTCGTCCTCGCCTCTCATGTTTACGGTCTTATCCGGCATCCTGTCCTTCGGTATAAGCTCGGAATTTTTAGCTTTTTTCAGCTCCTTTTCCTCCCTTTTTCCGAAAACGCTCCCGAAAAGATCCGACGGCGTCTTGCCCGCCCTGATAAAAATTATCACGGCTGCGATAACGACGATGATTATCCACAGCGGCGCCGCCCCGACGAGAGGGACGAAAAGATTTTTCAGAAAGTCTCCGACGACTCCGCCGCCTGAAAGAGTCTTTCCGGCTTCAAAAAGCTCGGCAAAGCTTTTTCCATGCGAGTTTTTTATCATCGCGTATCCGAGATCTACGGCGGTTATGATAAACACCGCCTCGACGATCTTCATCGTCTTTACGAAAACGGACATCTTTTTTCTCCACGTCACACACTCGAATATGATCGCCGCCGGCAATATGAAAGCCGATATCGAGAAAAATCCCGTCAGTACGTTTCTCGTGTTTTCTCCTAACGATCCCGACAAAGACGGGAAGAACAGAAACCAGGCGAGAACGAGGGAAAGGCATACGAGCAAAAACGGTACGAGCTTCGCAAAGCCCACCGGCCTTTTATCCGGCTCGCTTTTTACCTCTTCCGCGGCGTTTGATTTTCCGTTTTTCTTTTTTTCACTGCTCTTCCCGGAGGGGAGAGACTTTTTTCTTTCGTTTTTTTCTTTTTCCTTGCTCATTGTCCCGTAGTTTTATCCGTGTGGAAAATTTTGTTTTCAGCCGGACAAATTTTTCCTTTTCGGATGTCCGCGCTTTATATTATACAATATCGATATTATACGATAAATTACAGCAGCAGTAGAAGCAGCAGGCGATGTGGAAAATGTTGATTATACCTCAAACGATTGTTTTGCCTTTGAAAATACGAAACACTCCGCTTTGAAAAACGTGTATCCGAAAGCGTGACTTTCCTGTAGAAGACATGTTGAAAAAAACGGCTGAACGAAATTTTCCGATTTTTGTCAAAAACCGGAAAAAATCAATATTTTCATATGGCGCCGCCGGAACGGAAGATTTGCCCCGACTTTTCAACAAAGTTTTCCACACCTTGTTGAAAACTTATGCTTACATTTTTGTTTTGAACTTTTATACCGCTTCGCGCTGATGTTTTGCAAAGATTTAATAAACCGGATTTTCCCGGGGAAGACCCCGGGAACGGTTCAGCATTTCTTTACGCTTACTATTTTTGAGGAATCGGATACCCTCATGAGTATGACGCCGGAGGTGTTCCTTCCGGTGACTGATATCTGGCTTGCGAGGGTGCGTATCACCATTCCGCCGGAGGTCATGAGCATTATCTCGTCGTCCTCGTTGACGGTGATGGTCCCGGCGAGCTTTCCTGTCTTGGCGTTTATCTTATGTGCGATAACGCCTTTTCCGCCTCTGTTCTTCGAGGGGAATTCGGACTGGAGCGTGCGTTTTCCGAAGCCGTTTTCAGTAACGGTGAGCACGTAATCTCCGATAAATTCGGATACGGTCTCTTCTTCTGCGGACGCGTCTTCGGGTTCGATTTCTTCGCCGTCTTCGCCTTCCGTCTCTTCGGACGTATCTTCCTCTTCTGTCTCTTCAGCGGCTTCTGTCTCTTCCGCAGCTTCGATCTCTTCCGCGGTCTCGTCGAAGAGCTCGCCGTCTTCGGCGGCGGCTTCATCCGATACGACTCCGTGGATCAGAGCACATGCTCCGACGACTTCGTCTTCTTCTCCGAGACGTATGGCGCGAACGCCTCTCGCCGTCCTTCCCATGACTCTTATCTTCTCTTCGCCGAATCTTACGGCTCTGCCGGAGGAGGAGGAAACGAGTATATCCATGTTTCCGTCCGTCTTGCAGACAAACAAAAGCTCGTCGTTTTCCTCGAGTCTGAGAGCGATTATTCCGTTTTTCTTTATCCTTGCGAAATACGATATCGGGCAGCGCTTTATAACGCCCTTCTTCGTTATCATCGTAAGGAAATTTTCCGATTTGAGTCTGGGCGTCGAGATGATCGAGGTGACCCTTTCTCCCTCGGAAAGTCCGAGAATATTGACAATATTTGTGCCCTTTGCGTTTCTCGCCGCCTCGGGTATCTCGTAGCACTTCTTGATAAAGAGCTTTCCTCTGTCGGTGAACATGAGCAGATAGCTGTGGCTGTCGGCAATGAAGAGGTCGCGTACGCTGTCCTCCTCCTTCGTCGTCATGCCTGTTATGCCTTTTCCGCCTCTGTTCTGAGCCTGATACGTATCGAGCGGTATGCGCTTGATGTAGCCGGTTTCGCTGAGCGTCACGGCGCATTTTTCTCTTTCTATGAGATCCTCGTACAGGATATCGTCAGTCGCCGCTTCTATGGCGGTGCGTCTTTCGTCGGAATACTTTCTCTTTATTTCTTCAAGATCGCTTTTTATTATCCCGTATATTTTCGATTCGTCGGAAAGGATGTCGCTGAGTCTTTCGACGGTGGCTTTCTTTTCATCTATCTCGGCCAGGATCTTTTCTATTTCGAGTCCGGACAGCTTTCCGAGAGGCATGTCGACTATCGCCTGACCCTGGATATCGGAAAATTCGAATCTTTCGATCAGCGCCGCCTTTGCCTCGGCGACCGTGCGGCACGCTCTGATTATCCTTATGATCTCGTCGATATTGTCGATGGCGACCTTCAGCGCTTCAAGGATATGGAGCCTCGTGAGCGCCTTGTCGAGCTCGAACTTTATCTTTCTTGTTATGACGTCTTCCTGATGCTTTATGTAATAGCTCAGTATCTGTTTGAGGTTGAGGGTCTTGGGTTCGCCGTCGACAAGCGCGAGCATGTTCACGGCGAAGGTATCCTGAAGCTGCGTATATTTATACAGAAGATTCAGCACCACCTGAGGGTTTGCGTCTCTTCTCAGATCGACGACTATCCTCATACCGCCTCTGCCGGATTCGTCGCGGAGGTCCGTGATGCCGTCTATCTTCTTTGATTTCACGCATTCCACGATGGACGTCATCAGCATGGATTTGTTGACCTGATACGGTATCTCCGTGAATACTATGGACGTCTTCTGACCGTGTTCCTCAAACTGATGCTTCGATCTTACGAGGATCCTTCCTCTTCCGGTCATGTACGCCTCGACGATACCGCTCGTGCCGTATATCGTCGCGTACGTCGGAAAATCGGGTCCCTTTATCAGTTTCATGAGATCCGGGATCGTCGCGTCCGGATTTTCCATGAGATATATCGTTCCGTCGATGACTTCGCCGAGATTGTGCGGAGGGATGTTCGTCGCCATTCCGACGGCAATGCCTATCGAACCGTTTACGAGAAGGTTAGGGAATCTGCACGGAAGGACCTTCGGCTCCATGAGCTTGTTGTCAAAGTTCGGCTCGAAATCCACGACGTTTTTTTCTATGTCGGAAAGCATTTCGGACGCCATGCGGCTCATCCTCGCTTCCGTGTACCTGTACGCCGCCGCGCCGTCTCCGTCCACGTTGCCGAAGTTTCCGTGACCTTCTATGAGGGGATATCTCAGATTGAACGGCTGCGCGAGACGCACCATGGCGTCGTATACGGACGCGTCGCCGTGAGGATGATAGTGTCCGAGCACGTTTCCGACCGTAGTCGCCGATTTACGAAACGGCTTGTCATACGTCAGATTGTCCTCGTACATGGAATACAGTATCCTTCTGTGGACCGGCTTCAGTCCGTCTCTGACGTCAGGAAGCGCTCTTCCCACTATGACGCTCATCGCGTAATCAAGATATGACTTCTTGATCTCGTGATCGAGCTCCACGCTTTCGATTTTCATTCCTTCAGTGTTGATTTCCATATCGCTTTTGTCCAGTTTAGTATTATTTTTTCAGGGACTCCGTCCCCGAGACTCTGCTTTTCAGGGACTCCGTCCCCGAGACTCTGCTTTTCAGGGACTCCGTCCCTGAGGCCTTGCTTTTCAGGGACTCCGTCCCTGAGACCCTGCCGAAAACCTTTTTTATAAAAAAGGTTTCCGGACTTCCAAAAAATTTTATGCTTTTTTGTCGCGGGGGGCGGTTTTCACGGATCTCAGATCGCCGTTTTGAATGTGGAAAACTTTTTCTTCATCCGGGTTGAAATGTAGAAAAACCGTTTCCCTGAAACCGGCGCGCCGGTTTCCGCTCCGGCCGCTGAATTTTGATTTTTCCTGATATTGCCGACGTAAGCTTCCCGATCTTCCCGGGGCGAAAAGCACCGGATATTTTCGTAACAAAACTTGTTTAATAAACAGAGTTTTCCACAAGGTGTGGATTTCTTTTTCGGTTTGTGGGGAAAACTTTCCGGTTTTCAAACGCCGTAAAAAGAGTTTTCCACGGGTTTTGCAGATCTTCGGCGGAAGCTTTGCGTTCCTCCGTCCGCACAGACTACCGAAACCGGCTCCCGTAACGCGGGGATGCAAGGGGGATCATCCCCCTTGCCGGGGTGCGGGGCGGAGCCCTGCGGAAGACCGTCGTGGTGCGGGGCGAAAGCCCTGCGGAAGACCGCCGGGGTGCGGGGCGGAGCCCTGCGGAAGACCGTCGTGGTGTGGGGCGGAGCCCTGCGAAAGCGCCGCTATGCGCGAAAGTCGGACGCCGTGAGGGCGATCAGCGTGTCCGAAGGATCGTCACGCGCCGCCATATTCCTGACGACGGCGCCGCACTTTTCACATCTGTACACGATAACGAATCCTTTTTTCGGATCCGGGAGCGCCTTTACGGGGACGAGCACGCCGCGGCACGGATTGCTCCGGTCGCCGGGTACGACGTCCACGTGGAGCGAGGCGAGGCAGAACGGGCAGTGATCCCTTGACGAATATCCGAGGCGCGGCACGGTCTTGCCGCACTTTACGCAGACGAAGGATTCGTCGTTTTTTATAAAGTTTTTCACGGCGGTCAGATATCGAGGTTGTCGACGTATCTCGCGTTCTGCTCGATGAACTCTCTTCTCGGCTCGACCTTGTCGCCCATGAGCAGCGAGAAGGTGGCGTCCGCCTCGTAAGCGTTTTCTATCGTGACCTGAGAGAGGATCCTCGTTTTGGGGTCCATGGTCGTTTCCCAGAGCTGGTCGGCGTCCATTTCGCCGAGACCTTTGTAGCGTTCCGCCGAAACGCCGGTCGTCCCGAGCTGTTTTATGCACTCGTCGCGCTCCTCGTCGGAAAACGCGTAAAGCTGCTGCTTGCCCTTGAACACCTTGTAAAGCGGGGGATTGGCGCAAAAGATGTGGCCCTGTTCGATGAGACCTCTCATGTGACGGAAGAAGAACGTGAGAAGAAGCGTCTTTATATGAGCGCCGTCCACGTCGGCATCCGCCATGAGCACGATCTTACCGTATCTCAGCTTCGTTATATCGAAATCGTCGCCGATGCCGGTGCCGAGAGCCTGTATGATCGGGATGATCTGTACGGACGAATAAATGCGGTCCAGACGCGCTTTTTCCACATTGAGTATCTTTCCGCGCAGAGGAAGGATCGCCTGGAATTTGCTGTCTCTTCCGTCCTTCGCGGTACCGCCTGCGGAATCTCCCTCGACGAGGAACAGCTCGGTGTTTGCGACGCTGCGGTCCTGACATTCGGCGAGCTTTCCGGGAAGAGACGAGCTTTCAAGGGCGCTCTTTCTGCGTGTGAGCTCGCGCGCCTTTTTAGCCGCCTCGCGCGCTCTTGCAGCTGATATGGACTTTTCCACGAGCTGCTTTGCGATGACGGGATTTTCTTCGAAATATTCGCCCAGCTTTTCCGTGACGAGCGTGTCGACGATGGGACGTACCTCGGCGTTTCCGAGCTTCGTCTTCGTCTGTCCTTCGAACTGCGCCTCCTTCAGCTTTACGCTGATGACGGCGGTGAGTCCCTCGCGCACGTCCTCGCCGGTGAAATTCTTGTCGCTGTCCTTGATTATGCCGTATTTTCTCGCGTAATCGTTGAACACCTTCGTTATACCGGTCTTGAAGCCCGTTTCATGCATTCCGCCCTCGGCGGTGTGTATGTTGTTGGCAAAGGACATCAAAAGCTCGGAATAACCGTCGTTGTATTGAAGCGCGATCTCGCAGGAAATATCGTTTATCTTCGTGGCAAGGTATATGACGTCTCTGTTGAGAGGAGTAGCCATCCTCTTTTCGTTGAGATATTCCACGAAGCTCTTAATGCCTCCCTCGTAGCAGAGGCAGACGTATTTCTTTTCTTTTTCCTTTTTGTAGTAGATACCGTTTCCGTCTACGTCTTCGTCTTCGCCGCTTTCGTCCTCTTCGGAAAGAGCGGAGGCGTTTTCTTCAGCGACGGCTTCCTTTTCTCCGGCATCTTCTTCGTTTTTGATCTCTCTGTCGTCTATGAGCTCTATGGTGAGTCCGGCGTTGAGGAACGCCTGCTCCCGGAGCCTGTTCAGTACCGTGGTGTAATCGTATTCCGTTTCAGTGAATATCTCGCGGTCCGGCATGAATCTGACGTAAAGACCCGATCTGTCCACGTCGCCTTCGCATTTGAGAGGACGCGATACGGCGCCTCTTTCAAAGCGCTCGGTGTAACGCTTTCCGTCAAAGCAGTTGTCTATCTCCATCCATTCGGAAAGCGCGTTGACGACGCTGGCGCCCACGCCGTGGAGTCCGCCGGATATCTTGTATCCACCGCCGCCGAATTTTCCGCCCGCGTGAAGTATGGTGAAAACGACCTCGAGCGTCGGTATCTGCATCTTGGGGTGTATGCCGGAGGGCACGCCGCGCCCGTTGTCCTGCACGGATACGCTGCCGTCCGCGTGAAGCGTTACTGTGATCTTGTCGCAGATCCCGGCGAGCGCCTCGTCGATGGAGTTATCCACGATCTCGTAAAGAAGATGATGAAGACCGCGCTGCGATGTGGAACCTATGTACATTCCGGGACGCTTTCTCACGGCTTCAAGCCCCTCGAGGACCTGGATCTGCTCCTCGCCGTAGTGGGACGAAACCTTTTCGCCTTCCGCTATCTCGGTGCGTATCTCTTCGTCCGTCTTTTCCAAAGAAGCATCGCCGGAAGCGCCGCTTGTATAAACGGTCGTTTTTCCGCCGCTTTCAAGCTCCACGGATCCGTCAGCCTTCAGCGTTATCCTTTCTTCGACGTTTTCGTCTTTGTTGAATTCGATTCTTTCGTTTTGCATTGTCATTACCGCTTAAATACCTTGTCTCAGCCGTTTTTTATGGTGCAGAAAGACCAATTTATCTACATTATTTATATTATAGCATAAACGGCGTTTTTTTTCAACCTTTACGGCTCTTTTTTCGATAAAAACGGCGAGGTTTTCTTCACGAAAGGAACTTTGGTTCTATTGACAAAACAGTGCGGAATAATTATAATCATACATAAAGGCAAAAGGAGGCGAAAACGATGAAAAAATCTCTTAACGCGTGGACCGTTGAAAAGGGAAACGATTTTGACGAAACGTTCGACAAGCTCGAGAGAGCCGGTTTTCACGCCGTGGAGCTCAATGTGGACAGAGACGGAGCGCACGCGCTCACGATGGATACGACGAAAGGCGAACTGAAACAGATAAAGAAAAAAGCCGCGGCGAGAGGGATAGAGATATCCGGCATCTCCACCTCGCTGACCGCCGGAATGCTCGGAAAAAGCGACGGCGGATCGAGGGAATATATGAAAAAGCTGCTCAGAAAGCAGATAAGCTGCGCCGCGGAGCTGGAGGCGGGAGCTATCCTCACGGTGCCCGGCGCCGACGTGTACCGCGTTCCGCTCGGGGATTCCTTCGACGCGACGGTGTCGCTGTTTGACGAGCTGGGAAAAGAGATCGAGGAAAGCGGCGTCCTCGTGGGGCTTGAAAACGTCTGGAACGGATATTTCACGTCGCCGTTTGATATGACGCGCATGATAGACCGCATCGGGAACAAGTGCGTGGGCGCGTATTTCGACGCCGGAAACGTTATCGCCTTTTCAAATCCCGTAAGATGGATAGAGGTCCTGGCGGGCAGGATCGTGAGAGTACACATAAAGGGATACAAAAGGAACGGCGGCTTCAACAGCGGCGGAAGCTGGTGCGATCTTGCCGACGCGAGCGTGGACTGGAAAGAGATAAGAGACGCGTTTATAAAGGTCGGTTACGATTCGTATATCACCGGAGAGGTGTCGCCCGCGAAGAGCTATGAGAATATCGAGGACTTTTACAGGGAGGTCTCCGGAAAGATCGACGCGATCATAGGCTGAAAAAACAGCGCCGCATATTGAAAATACCGGCGCAATTTCGTAAATTATTTTGTCCGCCTGCGGCGGAAAGGAGGTTGGCGTGAAACCGACTTTGATCCGAACAGACCTCACCGTTCACGCCTCCAAATTGCGCCTTGCGGCATAAACGCCGCATATTGAAAATACCGGCGCAATTTCGTATATTTTTTTCGCCGCCAAAGGCGGCGTATGGAGGTTGGCGTGAAACCGACTTTGATCCGAACAGACCTCACCGTTCACGCCTCCAAATTGCGCCTTGCGGCATAAACGCCGCATATTGAAAATACCGGCGCAATTTCGTAAATTATTTTGTCCGCCTGCGGCGGAAAGGAGTTTTTATGCTTAAAGTATGTATCATCGGATGCGGAGGGATAGGCTCGTATCATCTTTCCCATCTCAAGCAGTACACGGATCTTGTGACCGTGGACGGCGTATGCGATCTTATTCCCGAAAAGGCGGAAGCGTTTTCAAAGCAGACGGGCGCGAAGGCGTTCACCGACTTCAAGATCATGCTCGACGAAATAAAGCCCGACGCCGTTTTCGTCTGCGTGCCCCCGTATTGCCACGGAGAGATCGAATTTGCTCTTATAGACCGGAGCATACCCTTCTTTGTGGAAAAGCCTCTTGCGCTCGATATGGCGCTTTGCAGGCGCATCATGGCGGGAATAAAGGAAAAGGGTCTCATTACCGCGGTGGGCTTCCAGTGCCGCTACGATATGCTGTCAGATCACGTCCGCGACTTTACGTCGAAAAACGAGGTGGCGTATATCAACTGCACGCGCTTCGGCGGGATCCCGGGAGCGGTATGGTGGAGCAATAAGAAGCTCTCGGGCGGCCAGCTCGTGGAGCAGACGATACATCAGCTCGATTATCTGAGATACACGTACGGCGACGCGGAGGAGGTCTTCTCCATGGCGGCGAGAGGCTTTGTGACCGAGGCGAAGGATTACGATACGGACGATCTTTCCGTTTCCGTGATACGCTTCAAGTCCGGCGCGCTTGCGACCGTGGCGACGGGATGCTATTCGCTCACCGGCGACGCGTTCGATTCGAAGACGACGTACAGCACGAGAGAAAAGCGCCTCGATATGTATCTGCTCAGCCACGTCGATATATTCGGCGAAAAGACCGAAGAGGACCCCGAAAAGGCGGCGGTCGGCGATCTCGTCATAAAGGGAGACGGCGGATTTTCCTCCAAGAGCGAGGGAAAGATCACTTACAGGCAGAACGGAGACGCGGGTATTATATGCGACCGCACGTTTTTGGAGGCGGTGGCTTCCGGCGATCCCTCGGCGATACGCTCGCCCTATGAGGACGCCATGAAGACTCTCGAGCTCGCTCTCGCCTGCAACGAGTCCATGGAAACGCACAAGGCGGTAAAGCTTACGCTGTAAAGCAAAAAACGACAAAATAAAGCAAAGCCCGGATGAGGATTCAAATATCTCACCCGGGCTTTTTAATGCCGTTTTTACTTTATATCGGCGAATACTTTTTTGATCATCATGCTTATTATGATGAGAGCGGCGCATTTACTGCCGGAAGAAATGAGCGTTATCATGTTGAACGAACCGAGTGCGCCAAGGGCGCTCACGCCCTGAAGGATACCGAAGACCATTATCCAGACAGACGCTTTTTCGGGAGAACGAAGAGCGAAGCTGCCGGAGAAGGCGCTTTCGTAGAGCGACTTGCAGAAGCGGTGGATCGTACGGGTGCCGAATATATTGAGAAGGATACCGCATACGCCGATCAGTATGAATACGACGGAAAAGACGGCGATCATTATCGAAGCGGCGCTCGAGGATAGGAAGTATTTGACTATCTGCACGGCGAAAGCGGGAATTTCCGGTATCTTGGTGAGATTATCGCTTATCATGTTGAAAACGTCGTTAAGACTGTATCTCAGCGCAACGATGACGACGGCGACGCCTACCGCCGATACGATGACGGAGACCCACACTACCCATTTGAGCACGTAAGCGGCGAATACGGTCCCGGAGATGTTCCGGAGCTGCATGGGATCGGCGAAATTCTTGCGTCCTTTTGAATAAAGGATCCAAAGAAAGACTGTCAGGAGTATGTCGATCACCGGAAAGTTGAACAGAAGTACGCGGATGCCCGCGGAAACGGTATAAAGGATACAGACGGCGAGGAAAAGGTCACTTTTTATCGCGGGAAGGATGCGCGCGGTGACGGGATTGGGCGCGTAGGACGTTTGGAAAGCGCTTTGTGGAGCGGTCTGAGGCGCACCCTGTGCGCCGGCGTCCTGCGCGCTTTGGCAGAAGGGGCAGAAAGCGCTGTTGTCGGGGATGCTTTTGCCGCAGCTTTTACAATACATATGTATACCTCCGAAGAAAACGGATTAAGGGGCGCGCATATGCGCGCCGCGTATACAGTATAACACAAAAGGGGGCATACTGCAAGACAAAAAAGAAATTGTCTTTTTGCGCTCGCGAGAGACAAAATTGATCGATCGAGGAGCGCTCGCGTAAAAGCGAGCGCTTCGCCTTCCCCTTGAGGGGAAGGTGTCCCCGGCAGGGGACGAATGAGGTGGTGATGCCCCTTTGATGAGTGCTTCGTGTTATAGGTTGAAATTTCTTTCTCTGCTTTATTGTACGAAGCTTTGTGATACAACCGCGAGATATACGCCGTTTGTACCGCCACGGAACGGTCTTTTTGCTTCGCAAAAAGGGAAAAGCCGCCTCAAATTTGATCAAAGTGGAAAAGTCGAAGACTTTTCCCGAGGAATGCTTGCATTCCTCGATCCCCCTGACTCCCCCATGG
>Ga0079305_1001925_pt1 | contig 21896 bp, 22 predicted proteins | sample LMS_cellobiose_e_FD_79183 | JGI IMG/M metagenome (GOLD analysis project Ga0079305, IMG submission 79183) | Rumen-fistulated moose microbial communities from Alaska, USA - LMS_cellobiose_enrichment | ecosystem: Host-associated > Mammals > Digestive system > Stomach > Rumen fluid ... | reverse complement strand
TACTTCAACTACCGGCGCCGTCATGCTGCTCTGGGCTACAAAAGCCCAGTTCAGTACAGAACCGAACTGGGCTTCTCTTAGCTTCTTCTTTTTGTTTGTCTACTTTTGCTTGACAGCTGCAGGCGTTTACCCGGGAGATCCGCGTTTTTTTCAATCAGGGTTTAACCCCCTTTTCTTCGATTATTCGGCGGCGGGGGCGAACCAGCCGATCTGGGTGGCGCCGGAAACGACGTCCGCCTGGTTCTTGATTTCGATATTGGTCACTTCGATGGCCAGGCCCGCGCGGTCATCGTGGGGGAACACGATCTCCTGGCCGCTCTCGGTGACGGCGACGAACTTCATGTGGCCGTCGGCCTCAGCGGGCACGGTGCGGGTGAAGATGTAGGGGTTGTTGTCGTTTTCGGAGCCCAGGGTGTGCAGGGGAGCGGAAGCATAGTTGATGCTCTTTTCGCCGGTCTCTTTGTCGATCACATAGATCTCCACCACGTCCTCACCGGTGGTGTTCCACACGGTGTAGGTGCCGGTGCGGTTGCCGGCGGCCTTGGCGGCGGCCACGATGGCGTTCAGGTAGTTGGCGGTGTCGGCCAGGGTAGCGCCGGAAACGGCGTCCACCACGCCCTCGCCCGCGGCGATGGCTTCCAGCTCGGCGATGGTCTTGCCCACGGCGAAGGCTTCGATGGCGTCATAGTTGGCGGCGATCTGAACCTTGGAGCCGGCGCGCTGCATGTTCAGGCTGTACAGGTCGCTGTTCACGCGCTTGGAGCCCAGCACGGTCACGGCGCCGGTGTCGGCGTTGGTCTGGCTGAAGGTGCCGTCCTTCACGGGCACACCCACGGCCTCCAGGTCTTCCCGGTTGCCCAGGAACTGGAATTCATCGATCTTCGCCAGGATAATGGCGTCGCCCTGCACCACAGCGGTGACCACGGCGAAGCCGTTGCCGTGCACGTAGCACACGACCTGGCCCAGCTTGGGGGCAGGAGCCTCAGCGCTCTCGGCAAAGGCGGCGGCGCTCATGACCATGAGGACGACCAGCAGCAGGGAAAGGAACTTTTTCATAAATATTGGCCTCCTTGTATTATTCCGGGCAATAATTTCACCCGTTTGATTGATTATACACTGTTTTAATCGATAAAGCAATAGCTAAAGTCAATTTTAAACAAAGGTTTATATGACGGCCCGACGGACGGCCGCCCCTTTACCGCAGCGCTTGCTCCAGATACGCGGTCAGCCTTTTGGCGGTGTCACCGCTGCTGTGGGAGTGCCAGGCCGCAGCCCAGCCCTTTTCGGGGCTGAACAGCAGCATTTGTCCATACATGCCGCCCTTGCCCATCAGCCCGCCGGGGGTTTTGCGGGTCAGCTCATAGCCGCGGGCCAGGGCTATGTCGATCCAGCGCTCCGACAGCAGCCGCCGCCCCTGCCACAGCCCCCGCTGCAGGTACAGCGCCCCCAGCTTCACCATATCCCCGGCGCTGATGTACAGGCCCGTGGCCCCCATGGGATGATTCTGCGGGCAGCGGCTCCAGGCCGCCTCCCGGAAATCCAGGGGCTGCAGCAGCCGCCGGTTCAGGTATTCGTCCGCCTTTTCGCCGGAAACGCAGGCGATCAGGCGGCTGATCAGGTAATAGGCCGCGTCGCTGTACTGGTAATGCTCCCCAGGCCGGAAGCGCAGGGGATGGCGGAACACCATATCCAGATAATCCCGGCTGGGATAGGCGTTCACATCCTCCGCGTCGATATCCAGAAAGCCCTCCCCGAAGCCGATGCGGTGGGTCAGGGCGTGCTCCAGGGTGACGTTCGCCCAGGCCGGGGCGATGTCCGGCGGCATCAGATGGCCCATATACGCCCGGACGGGCTTCTCCACGTCGATTTTTCCCTCATCGTACAGCAGGCCCACGCCCGTCATGAGAAACGCCTTGGCGACAGAATAGGAGTTGTGGCAGTTGCCGCAAGGGCGGAAGCGGTGCTCCGTGATCTGCCCCTCCCGGTAAAACGCCAGGTCGTACAGCGCCCCGTCGATCTGCTCAAATCCCCGGATCAATGCTTCAAAATCCATGGCAGCCTCCTTGAAAACGATAAAGCATGGAGTATACTTTCTTCCCGTTTCCCGGTTTTCCTGCCGCCGGGCGCGGGCGGAAAAGCACAGGGCTGCGAAATAAACAAAGGGCCGCCGGCAGCCCCGGCTTTCGCCTGAAAAGGGGCCGCTGACGGCCTGCGGCGCCTTTGAACGGCGCCTTATTTTCCATCCTCCACATATTTGCGCATGTGCTGCAGGGCGTTTTTTTCCAGCCGGGAAACCTGGGCCTGGCTGATGCCGATCTCCCCGGCCACCTCCATCTGGGTGCGGCCCTCAAAAAAACGCAGGCGCAGGATCTTTTGCTCCCGCTCGTTCAGGCGGCGCAGGGCCTCGCTCACGGCCAGGTTTTCCAGCCAGGCGCTGTCCGCCTGGCTGGGATCCTTCACCTGATCGATGATGTAGATGGCGTCGCCGCCGTCGTTGTATACCGGCTCGAACAGGGAAACCGGATCCTGAATGGCCTCCATGGCGAACACCACGTCCTCCTCCGGCACGCCCAGGGCCCCCGCGATCTCGCCCACGGCGGGCTCCCGGCCCAGGGAGGACACCAGCTGATCCCGGGCCTGCAGGGCCTTGTAGGCCGTGTCCCGCAGACTGCGGCTGACCCGGATGGGGTTGTTGTCCCTGAGATAGCGGCGGATCTCGCCGATGATCATGGGCACCGCGTAGGTGGAAAAGCGCACGTTCTGGCTTACGTCAAAGTTATCCAGCGCCTTGATCAGGCCGATGCAGCCCACCTGAAACAGATCGTCGGCGTTCTCGCCCCGGTTGCTGAAGCGCTGCACCACGCTGAGCACCAGCCGCAGGTTGCCGCGGATGAATTCCTCCCGCGCCGCGCGGTCGCCGCCGTGCACCAGGGGAAACAGCTCCCGCATGCGCTCGTTGGTAAGCACCGGCAGGGCGGATGTATCCACCCCGCAGATCTCCACTTTGTTGTTGGCCATACTGACTACCTCCGACAAGATCAGTATGGCTTTTCCCGCTGCGCTTTATGCGCCCGGCGGGAACTTTTGTGTAGGGTTTATATATCGTCCTTCTCTGGCCGTAAAATGAGCGTTTTCGCTTTAGCGAAAATGCCATTTTACAAGAAATTGACGCAACCCGACAAAAAGCAATGATCCATTGCTTTTTGTCGGCAGGGTGTCGAAGTATTTCGACACCCTTGTCAACTGCTTAAACGGGTCAGCTCCGTGTTCAGCCGGGCCAGGATGCGCTTTTCCAGCCGGGAGATATAGCTTTGGGAGATGCCCAGCTGATCGGCCACCTCCTTCTGGGTCATTTCCCGGCCGGTATTCAGGCCGAAACGCAGCTGCATGATCTGCTTTTCCCGCCGGGGCAGCCGATCCAGTGCCGAGCGCAGCAGCTGCTTTTCCACCTTGTCGTCCATGTGGCGGTACACCAGGTCGCTTTCGGTGCCCAGCACGTCGCTGAGCAGCAGCTCGTTGCCGTCCCAATCCCGGCGCAGGGGTTCGTCCAGCGATACCTCGTAGCGGGCCCGGGCGGTGTGGCGCAGGTACATCAGCACCTCGTTTTCAATGCAGCGGCTGGCGTAGGTGGCCAGCTTGTTCTTCTTTTCGGGGTCAAAGGTGTTCACCGCCTTGATCAGGCCGATGGTGCCGATGGAGATCAGGTCTTCCAGCCCCACCCCGGTGTTTTCAAACTTGCGGGCGATGAACACCACCAGCCGCAGGTTCCTTTCGATCAGGATGGAGCGCACGCGGCCCTCCCGATCCTCCGGCAGCTGACGCAGCAGCTCCGCCTCCTCCTCCCGGGTCAGGGGCTGGGGCAGCGGGTCAGACCCGCCGATGTAGTACAGGGGCTCGGCGCAGAGCCGCGCCCACAGAGCGTACAGGCTGGAACGAATATCCATAACACACCTCCATCACAACGTGGGCGGCAGCAGCGCCCGCTTGCCCTCCAGGGCGGGGGAGACCGCCACCACCGCCTGGGCGGCCCGCCATACCCGGCCGCTGCGAATGTACAGCCCCCGGGGGCGAAAGCACATCATCAGCCCGCTGCCCCCCGCGGTGCGCACCGCGATCAGCCGGAAGCCCCGGGGCAGGGTGCCGGGGTCTTCGCAGATCATGTCCGGCGGCAGATGCCGCTGCAGGGCGGCGTAGGAGGCCACCACCACCGGCAGGGAGGTGACGGGGTCGCGCAGCAGATTGCCGCTGTCCACCATGCCCTCCAGGGTCACGCCTCCATCCCGGAAAAGCACCCGCAGCTCCGCCCGCTCGCCCGTGCGGCTGCGCCACCGGGCCAGCAGCCGCAGGGAAAACCAGGTGGCGGGAACGCACGCCGCCGCCGCGGCCCAGGCGCGCAGGCCCAGCCGATCCAGATACCCGGCGATGCCCGCCGCCAGCAGGCCGAACAGCATCAGCCCCGATGCGCCTCTTGGCACGCCCCGGGGGCCGAAGGCCAGCAGGGCCATCAGCAGCGCCAGGGGCAGGGCGGCGTAAATCCCCGCCCGCACCCCGCCCAGCGCCAGCACCGGCATGGAAAGCCCGGTGCCCAGGGCCGCCGCCAGCAGCAGCCGTCCCGCCCGGGCCCGCGCCCCGCACAGCTGCCGGGCCGCCGCCAGGCACAATAGATCCATCAGCATATTCACGCTGATGTACCATTCTCCCGGTATCACCATGCCCCGCACCTCCCTGCCTCCCATCATAGCGCGGGCCGCGGGCCGCCATTGTCGATGCGGGGGGAGAAGAATGTCGAAAAAAACGGCGCGAAAAAGCGCCACCCATCGCAGCTTGACGGATGGCGCTGCCCACGCGGCTTTCGCCGGTTTTATACTATTGAAATGCTAAAATCTTATCAGATTCTGGAGGGATTTTTCATTCTGGCTAAGCTGAATGGAGGGAGGCGTAGCAGCGCTACGTTGATCGGAACAGCGCTGAGCATAGCAAGACTGAGGGCTGCAATGCTTGCATTGCTGCCCGAAACCCGCGCTTCCGCTTTAGCGGAGTAGCGCGGGGCGTCCAAAGCAACGCCAGAATGGAAAAGACCCCGGAAAATAAAAGATTTTAGGATTGAAATAGTATTATTTCATTTCAAAGGTCATGATCACGGTGGCGGTGTAGTCCAGGCCGTTGCTGATGATCTGGGTGCCCCGGTCCATGGCGGCTTCGACGGTCTCGGCCTCGCCCTTGGCGAACAGCACGCCGCCGTAGGTGCCGCTGTTCTCGGTGATGGTCACCAGGCTGCCCAGGGTCATGCCGCAGGCCTTGGCCATCAGCTCCGCCTTGCGGCGGCCCTCGGCGATGGCGGATACCAGGGCGTCGTCATTGGCTTCGCCCGCCTGCTGGCTGCGGAAGGAGATGCCGTTGCAGGCGTTGGCTCCGGCCTGCAGGGCGATGTCGATCACCTTGCCCGCGTCCTCCAGGGTGCGCACGGTGACGGACAGGCCGTTGGTCACCTGATAGCCCTTGATGCGGTTGCCGCCGTTTTCATCAAAGCTGGAATAATCGTACAGGGTGTTCACGTAAAAGTAATCCGTTTTGATATCCTCCTGGGCGATGCCGGCTTCCGCCAGGGCGGCGAGCACCGCGTCGATGCGCCGGGCGTTCTGGGCGGAGGCGTCGGCCACGTTCTGGGCGGAGGTTTCCACCCCCAGGCTGATCACGGCGGTGTCGGCGGGCACGGTCACGGTGGCGGTGCCCCGCACGGTCAGGGTGCGCAGGGGCGCTTCCTCCGCCAGGGCGGCGGCGGGCAGCAGGGCGGCGGCCAGCAGCAGAGCCGTCAGCACGGTCAAAATGTGTTTCATGTTTTTATCCTCCTACAGCTTTTTGCTGTGTACGGGCGCTTTTTCAGCCCGTTCATATCCTTAGACGGGGCGGCGTGCGAAAAGTTCCGCAGAAAATAAAATATATGTGCATAAGCAAAGCGCCCGCGGAAATACGGACGCTTTTCACAGGGCTGCCGGTCAGCCCCTTATCAGCTGGTAATCCCCGCTGCGCAGGGCCGAAAGCAGGGCCGCGTTGTCGCGGATGCGCTCCCGGGTCATGATGCCGCCGCAGGGCGGATCGTCAGGCCAGTGAAAGTCGCTGCCGCTGGTCTTGATCTTGTGGTTCAGGTCGGCCCATACATCGGCCAGATCGTTGTGGCTGTTGTGGCGGGGATTGCCGTTGAACACCTCGTAGCCGTCGTACAGCTCGGGGTTCATCACCGTGGTGCCGTGGCGGAAGGGATGGGCGTGCACAATCAGGAAGCCCGCCTCCCGGGCGCTGCGGCTCAGCTCCTCCATGGTCATATAGCGCATATCGCCGGTGCTGTACAGCCATTCGGGGGTGACGCCGTAGATCAGATAGTCGTTGGGCACATACCGCGCCCAGCCCTGGGCGATCTGCTCCTCGGTCAGCTCCGGCACGGGGGTCAGGTTGATCTCGCAGCCCAGCAGCACGTCAAAATCCTCTCCGGCGGCGGCCTTCAGCGTCTCAAACCCGCGGATGAAATGATCCGCCTTCTTCTCCCAGGGCCATTCCTCCATGGCCTTGTAAGTGCCGCGGTTGATGTGGTTGGTGGATACCACGCCGGAATATCCGGCGGCTTTATAGCGGGCGATCAGCTCCGGCGCGGGGCAGGTGGAGCAAACGCTGACTTCCTGAGAATGGCAATGCAGTTCCAGCTTGTACATACGAATACCTTCCTTTTGCAAGCGATCATACACAGTTTACTTCCCCAAACCTACCCTGTCAAGGCGGAAGGGGAAAAAAGCAAAAACGATCCACAAAATCGCCGGCGCCGGCCGCCGGGGAGAATGCTTTGCCGGCCTTGTGCCGACGATCATCTTGGGGATGAAGCGCTGATCGCATGAGAAAAGCCTCTGGGCAGTTGCAGCTACTCAGGGGCTCTTTTTGCCGGTTCACATAACCTGCGGGATCAAGCTCTTGACAATGCTATTGTACAGCAAGGGCGGCTGTGTATCAAGCACGGCCGCTTTTTTCTTTCCCGTTTTTTCCGGCCAGAATGCCTGTGGCGAAGGCGAATTGCAGGTTATACCCGCCGCAGTCGCCATCCACGTTCAGCATTTCGCCGCATACGTGCAGGCCGGGCAGGGCCTTGCTTTCCAGGGTGGCAGGGTCGAAATCGGCGGTGTCGATGCCGCCCTGGGTCACTTGGGCCTGGTCGTAGCCCCGCACGCCGGTGACCCGCAGGGGATAGGCGCTCAGCAGCCGGGGCAGCTCCCGGGCGGGGACGCGGCGCAGCTTTTCCCGCAGCAGCCGGGGCAGGGCCCCCAGCAGCGGGTCGTCGGCGGGCACAGCCCCTTCCCGGCGGCGCAGAAAATCGCGGATCGCCGGTTCATTCTGACCGATCGGGGCGGCGGGCAGCCGCGCCATCCGCATTTCGCCCAGCCCCAGGGCCGGGGAGAAATCGATGTACAGCCGGGCGTCGGCTTCCCTTTGCAGCAGATGCCAGGCGCCGCGCGCCAGCTGCATGGCGCACACGCCGCTGACGCCGTAATCGGCAAACAGCGCCTCGCCCTGGGTGCATTCGATCGGCGTTTCCCCGTCGCACAGGGTCAGCAGCACGGGCAGCCGCAGGCCGGAAAGCCCCTTCACCGGGGCCTTTTCCGTTTCCAGGGGGGCCAGGGCCGGGGCGGTGGGGATCAGGCGGCAGCCCAGGCCCGTCAGCAGGCCGTAGGCGCTGACGGCCCCCAGTTTGGGGGCGGCCAGCCCGCCGCAGCACAGGATCACCCGCTGGGCGCAGAAGGCCCCTTCCGGGGTTTCCGCCTGCCAGCCGCCGGAGACGGGGCGCAGGGCGCGCACCTCCGCCCCGGTGATCACCCGCACGCCCAGGGCGTCCAGCGCGGCGCGCAGGGCGTCCAGCACCGCCGCCGCCTGGTTGCAGCTGGGGTATACCCGGCCCGATGGGTCGGCGCGGGTGGGCAGGCCGATGGAATCAAAGAAGGCCAGCACCCGGTCCACGGGCATATGCGCCAGCACCGCCCGGGCGAAATCGCCGTCGCCAAAGTATACCGGCTCCCCGGTGTTGGCCAGGTTGCACCGGCCGTTGCCGGTGGCCAGCAGCTTTTTGCCCACCCGGTCGCTCCGCTCCAGCAGGGTCACACTTTCGCCGCTTTGGGCCGCTGCGATAGCGGCGGCGAGGCCAGAGGCCCCGCCGCCGAGAATGAGTACGCTTTTATTCTTCATTGAATTACTTGATGTTCAGCAGCGTCGCCGCGTTTTCATAGGCGTACATGATCGCCTTCTGATGGTCGCTGTCCACGCCGGTGCTGCTGCCGGAATCGCCGCCGTGCAGACGGCTGTTGACGAAATGGATACAGAACTGGCCGTTGAAGTCGTTATCCGGGATGGTGTCGCCCTGGGGATAGTTATGCGGGAAGCCAAACATGGAGGCCGCATAGCTGTGGGTGCCGATGGTCACCAGCACGGGATGGCGCTGATACAGGTTCTTGTCGCTGATCTCCTGGGCGATCTTCACGCCGTAGATGCGGCACATGGCCGCGGTGTCGGCGGCGGTCAGCGGCTCCACGTCGGCGTGGGCGCCGCCCGACCAGCGCTTCACCCGGAAGGAGATGCCGGTCTTCACGTCGGTGACGATGGCTACGCAGCCCTTGTAGAAGATGCTTTGGATGTCGCTGGTGTACCAGTCCATCAGCTCCGGCTTGTACAGCTTGACGCTGCCCACGGAACCCTGGCTGTCGTAATACCCGGTTTCCACGGTGCCGAACAGGCTGTGCTGCACGGCGGCGGTGGCGATGCCGTCGATGGTCAGCTTCGCGGCGTTCTGATAGGCGCGCACCGCGTCGCGGGTGGCGCTGTCATAGGTGCCGGTGATGCCGCCGGCGCTCAGGTAGCCCAGCTCATACAGGCGGCTCTGCAGGCGGGTCACCGCGTCGCCGGTGCTGCCCAGCTGCAATGTGGTGTAGCTGGCCTCGGGCTTGGCGCTGGGATCGCCGGTCTTTTCATACATGGCGGCCTCGGTGCGGGTGAGCACGCGCAGCAGATCCTCCCGGATCCAGCCGGTGGTGCTGTTCACGGTCACATTGTACCACAGCTTGCCGTTCTTGTCGGGGGTGCTGGTTTTGCCCAGGATGACGCACACCTGGTTGGCCTTGTACAGCAGGGCGATCTGCTTGCCGTTGGGCGCGCCGCTGGCGCGGACGATCACCTTTTCCATGGTGGTCACGGCCATGTTGCTCATTTCCTCGGGGGCCGGGGTGGCGGTCACCACGGGGGTGGGCAGCGTGCCGATGTAATCGCTGTACTCCCTGTCCGTCATCACCTGGCAGTACTTGGCCATGATGTAATAGGTGCCGTCGGCGTAATCGATCTTATACCATTTTACGCCGCTCACATCCACCGTGCCGGTGAAGTGGAACACCGCGCCCAGCATGGCCTGTCCCTTGGTGCTGGCGGAGGAGGAGGGGGATTTGCGGATCCATACCTTATCCGCGATGGTGCGGATGTAATCCACCGGCTTGGGAGCCGGGGTGGGTGTGGGGGTCGGCGTGGGCATGGGCTGGTTGTTCAGGTAGGCGTAAATCTGCTCCTGGCTCATCTCGGCGACAAAGCCGCCGTGGATGTAGCCGATGTTTTCGCCAAACTGCACGTTATACCAGCGCACGGAGCCGCTGACGGTGGGGCCCACGATGGGCAGCACGGTGCCCGCCTGGGCCACCTGGCCGTAAACGCCGCTGTCTGTGGTGGCCTTCTTGCGGATGTAAACCTTGTCCTTGGTGGTCATCACATAGCCCAGGATGGTGGGCCCGGCGGGGGCCGGGGTGGCGGTCACGATGGCGGGCGCGCCGGTCACGGTGCCGGGCATGGCGGTGGCGGCAGGCTCGGTGTTGATCACCTGCACAAAGGTGCCCATCACATAGCCCTCGGCGTTGGTGCTGCGCACGTAGTACCAGGTTTTGTTTTCAGCGGTGGCGATGCCGTAATAGGGCAGGATGGTGCCGCTGTCCACCTGGCTCAGCACCTTGGCGTCGCTGCTGGCGGTCTTGCGGATGTTCACGCCCCCGGCGTTGAAGCGCACGTAGCCCAGTATGGTGTTGGAGGTGGGCACGGCGGTGGTGGGCGTGCCGGTCACATCGCCGTCCCACACCTGGGCGCAGGTGCCGATCACATAGCCGAATACCTGCTCCGGCTCATAATACACATAGTACCAGGTCACCTTGTTGACGGTGCTGGCGGAGTAGTAGGGCAGCAGGGTGCCCTGGGCGGCCTGGGCCACCACGTTGTTATTGCCCACCTCGGGGTGCTTGCGGATGTTGGTGTTGCCCTTGGGCACGATGCGGATGTAGCCCATCACCGTGCGGTTGGGGGATTCGGGCCCCGCCGTGGGCAGGGTTTTGGGCGGATCGGTGGGCGGATTGGTCTGCACCGGCACGTTGACGGCGCTGGTGGGGATCACGATGGCGTTGTTCACATTCACGCAGTCGTCCACGATATAGCCGAACCGGCCGCTGGCGGCGTCATAGCAGTAATACCACTTGTGGTTGCCGCTGGGCGGCGTTACCGTGTAATAGTAGGGCAGCTCGGTGCCCTGGGGGATCATAGCCACGATGTTGCCGCTTTTCATGTGGGCCTCGGCGCGCATGTTGGTGGTGCCGGCCGGCTTTATGATCACGGTGCCGATGGGGGTTGATCCATCCTGCGCCGCGGGGGCGGAAGCGGCGCTGCCGGGGGCCGGGGTGGCGGTGGCAGGGGCCTGGGTGGGAGCGGTGACGGGGACTTCCGTCGTCCCGCCGCTGGTGAGCATCACCATGTTGTCCGCCTTGACGTAGCAGCTGGTTTCCCCGATGGTGATGATGTAATAGGTGGTGCCCGCGATGTCGGCGGTGCCGTTCACATAATAGGCGGAGCCGGGATCCAGCAGCCCCAGGCTGCTCAGGGCGGAGCCGTTATAGCTGTAATAGTTCACGCTGGCGCTGGTGGGCTGGGCGTAATTGGTCAGCACAGCGGGCGCGGCGGTGGGCTGGGCCGGGGCTTCCGTGGCCTGGACGGGCGCTTCGGTGGGCGCGCTTCCGGGCACGGCGGTGCTCTCGGCGGGGGCCTGGGCCAGCGCCGCGTTGCCGCCGGCCTCCTCCCATGCGGCCACTTCCTCAGGGGTCATCACATCCATGAATTCCTGGCTGATATAGCCCCAGTATTCGCGGTCCAGGTGCTTGGGCGTGTTGGAAACGGCGTAATAGTATTTTACGCCGCCCGACTTCTTTTCGCTGATGATCTCCAGCACCCAGCCGGTATCCAGCATGGCCCACACTTCGGTGGCCTCGGCCTTGCGGCGGAAGCGCACGCCGTCATGGTTGATGCGGCCGTATTTTTTGTCCGCCGCCGCGGCAGGCTCGCCCGGCAGCAGGCACACCGTCAGGATCAGCGCCAGCGCCAGGGCCAGCGCGCGCTGTACGGTGAAATATCGATTCTTGCAGTTGCTCATAAAGCCACCTCTTCACGCGTCGAATGCGCAGAATTATCCACCTGCATTGTATTACATATTTGTTACAACGTCAAGCTTAATATGAAATAAAAAAGTAAATAATTTATTTTTTCTGTATTTTCGGAGGCGCAAAAGCCCTCGCGGACAGTTTCGGGGATAACCGGCGGGGCAGCGGGCATACCCTGAACCGGCTTTCTGATTGGTTTGCAGCCTTTCCAAAAGGGGGAAAGAAACATGAAAAAACGCAGGCGCGTCCGGGCGCTGTGCTGCTTTCTGGCCCTGGCGATCACCGCTCTGCTGGCCTTGGCCGCGCCTTTTCTGCGGGCAGGCATGGGGCAGAGGGAAGCGGCCCTGCCCCCCGGCGTGCGCGCCGCAAAGCGGCAGCTGATCACCGTATGGGTGGCGGACGGGCTGCCCGGGGTATCCGCCTGGCTGCGGGGGCAGGCGGCGGCATACGCAAAAATCCGGGAGGGCGCGGCGGTGTGGCTGCGCACGGCCTCCCGGGCTGATGTGGCGGCCCTGGAGGACGCGCCCCCCGATCTGCTGGTGTTCCGGGCGGAAACGCCCGTGCTGCCCTGGACGCTGCGGCCCCTGGCGCTGACCGCGGAGGCGGCGCTGCCGGCGGCGGGCGCGTGGGATGGAAGGCGGCTGGCCGCGCCCCTGTGCCTGTCGGGTTACGTACTGGCATCCTGCGGGGAGCAGGCCCTCACTCCCGCGCCCCGCAGCCTGTTCGGGGTTGCAGCCTCGCCGCCGCCCGCCTCCCCCGCGCCGCCCGCCGGGGAAGTGATCTGGCCGGAGGCGCCGGCGGCGGATACCGCCTTCGGCGCGCTGGCGCTGGGGGCGATGGGCGCGCCTGCGGGGGCGCGGCTGGTGGATGCCGCCGCGCTGCCCGGCCTTTTGCAGCGGCGGGAGATTGCGGCGGCCCTGCTCACCGTGCAGCAAGCCCGTCCGCTGCAGGCGGCGGGCATGGCGCTGGAGCCGGTGGCGGCCAGCCCGGCCACCGACCGGGTGATGTACGCCGCCCTGACGGAGCGGGCCTCCGACGCGGCGGCGGATTTCCTTGATTATCTGCTTTCGGAAACGGCCCAGCGGGCGCTGGCCGATCAGGCGCTGGTCTCTCCCCGGGCCGATCTGCGCCTGTACGGCCCCGACCGCCCCCTGCTCTCCGCCCTGGAGGCGGCCCTGTCCGGCGGCTGGCTGGCCCCGGCCTTTTACTGGGCGGAGGAGGGGGCCGAAACCTGCGACATCGCCCGCACGCTGTACCTTTCCGGCCAAAGCCCCGCGGGGCTGCTGGAAAGGTGATATGAAAAAAACGCCCGGAAAGGGCGGCCACATCACGCAAGGTAAAACCCATCAGACACTTGGCAGGGACGGAGCCTTCTCCGTACTGAGAGTGCCCAATGGGATCATCTGTGTGATAGCAGATGAACGCCCTTCTGTCAAACGGTAACAGTTCGGGGATGTCAACGGAGAAAACAAAAAGAAGCCTGCCACGGCGAGAAATGCGGCAGCCCCTCTCTTTACGCCCGAAACGACCCGCGGTACGGCTTCTGATAACAGAACGGCCAATTCCGTTCACAATAAAAGAGGACGCGCTCATCACGGGAGCCGGGAGCTCACGCCCTCACAACCCGCCTACTGCGTCCTCTGTTATCAGTATAGAGAAAGTCATTGAAAATGTCAAGCGAAATGAATTGAAGGTTGTTGTAAGGTGTAACAAAACAAAAAACATCACAAAGGACACACGAGCTCATGCGGGAAAAACCCGAAATCTCGTTTCCTCCGTGGTGTTTCTGTGAACAGTATATCCGATCCCTAACAAAATGTCAACGGAAATACTGCCCGGAGCTGCGGGCGCCGTCAGAAGAGGTCGGAATGGGTGCCGGTGCGGAACAGAAACAGTTCCAAAATGTCCTGATCTATGCGATAAATCAAGAGCCAATCCGGCTGAATATGGCATTCCCGAAAGCTGGCATAATCTCCGGTCAGAAAATGATCCCGATGGCGGGGTGAGAGCGGCTGCTGGGCAGCCAGCAGGTTTACCACATTTTCCAAAGCAGACAAATTCAGCCCGCGCTTTCTGGCCTGCCGCAAATCCTTGCGGAATTGGTTGGAAGGAACGATTTTAAGCATCTTCATTTTCCTCGTTCACCAAATCAGCAAAAGAATCATAGCGCTTATACTGTTCGGGATGCTGGCGCATGGCGTCATACTCTGCAAGCGCGGCGGCAGTTACGGCGTTCGGCACATCCCGCACCACGGAGAAGGGGAGCCCCTGTACCCGGATGGATTGACGAAGGAACAAGTTAATAGCGGTGGAAAGATCAAGACCAAGGTCGGCAAAAAGCGCGGAGGATTGCGCCTTGATATCGGCGTCGATGCTGATGTTCGTAGAAACCTTAGGCATTTTAAGCACTTCCTTTCAGAATCGTTCAAGTAAAGTATAACATATTATAATCATAATGTCAACATAATATGCACATATCTAAGCAAAAAAGCTGTTTCATCTCGAATAGTAGCGTACAGCAACACCGGTTGGCGATGAAAGTGCTATGCAGACAAACAAAACAACGAGCGGAAAAAGGGGCCATATATTATTCGCAAATTTTTCCCTCCCCCTCTTTTTTGCATTTACAAATCTGTATGAATTTGATATAATTCACATTAGGTATATTCATGCTTTTCTTTGAAGTTCTCAAAGGAGGGAAATCAGCTTTGCAGAAAAATGATTTGCGCGTGCTCTCCGTGCAGGGGGTGCGCCGTTTGCCTTATTACCTGAAATTCCTCAAGGAGCTGCAGGAGGAGGGCACGCTGTTCGTTCCCGCCGCGGCCATCGCGGAGACGCTGGGGGTGTACGAGGTGCAGGTGCGCAAGGATCTGGCCGCCGTGTCCAGCCAGCCCGGCAAGCCCCGGGTGGGCTTCAGCGTGAACGGGCTGATCACCGATATCGAGCATTTTCTGGGCTATGACAGCGCCAACACCGCCGCCCTGGTGGGCGTGGGCCATCTGGGCCAGGCGCTGATGAGCTACGGCGGCTTTGCCGATTACGGACTCAACATTGCCGCGGCCTTCGACCGGGATCCTGACCTGGTGGGCCGCAGCATCCATGGGCTGGAGGTGTATCCCATGGAGCGGCTGGCGGAGATCTGCTGCGGCCGCAGCATTCCCATCGGCATCATCACCACCCCGGCGGAGCATGCCCAGGAGGTATGCGATCAGCTGGTGGAGGCGGGCATCAAGGCGGTGTGGAACTTTGCCCACGTGCGCCTGCATGTGCCGGAAAACGTGCTGGTGCAGAATGAGGATATGGCCGTTTCCTTCGCTCTGCTCAGCAACCGCCTGGCCCAGTCCCTGCGGCAGCAGGATAGGGGGCAAAGCCGGGAATAAGCCTTTCACAGGCGGGGAAATCTTTTCCGCCTGCTTTCTTTGCCGTCAAATCGATAATTCAGGTGTAGAATATAATCACCGAAGCAGAGGAGAAAGCCGATGACGATTGCCGATATGGTGCAGGTGCTGCACGCCCGGGTGCTCTGCGGGCAGGAGCGGGTGGAAACCCCGGTTTATACCGCCTGCTGCTCCGATCTGATGAGCGACGTGCTGGCCTTTGTGAATGAGAAAACGGTGCTGATCACGGGGCTGACCAACCCCCACGTGCTGCGCACCGCCGATATGCTGGATCTCAAGTGCCTGGTGTTCGCCCGGGGCAAGGTGCCGGGGGAGGAGATTTTGGAGCAGGCGGAGGAGCAGGGCCTGGTGGTGATCACCACCAAGGAGACGGCCTTCACCGCCTGCGGGCTGCTGTACGCGGCGGGCCTCAGGGGCGTGCCCATCGAGTGGCCGGAAAGCGAGGAACAGGCATGAGCAGCCTATTGCACGCCGAATACCCCGTCGAGGCGGAGGATTACACCCGGGCGGGAGAGGCGTCCGCCGATATCAAGCGCAAGCTCAAGCAGCTGGGGGTGTCCGCCGCGGTGCTGCGCCGGGTATCCGTGGCCAGCTACGAGGTCGAATTGAATTTGGTCATCCACTCCCGGGGGGGAGTGCTGACGCTGGAGGTGTCCCCGGAGGCGGTGACGCTGATCAGCGTGGACAGGGGCCCGGGCATTGAAAATGTTGATCTGGCCATGCGGGAGGGCTGGTCTACCGCCAGCGACACCGCTCGCAGCCTGGGCTTCGGCGCAGGCATGGGCCTGCCCAATATGAAGCGCAACGCGGATGATTTTGCCATCGAGAGCACCCCCGGCGCGGGCACCAGCATCCGCATGGGCTTTCATCTTGCTTAAGCAGAGAGGAAAAAACAACCCATGGATACGATGAAAACGCGCTATCATTCCGTGCGGCTGGAAAAGGAGCTGTGCCGGGGCTGCACCAACTGCCTGATGCACTGCCCCACCGAAGCCATCCGCGTGCGCAACGGCAGAGCGCATATCCTGGATGAGCGCTGCATCGACTGCGGCGAGTGCATCCGCATCTGCGATTACCACGCCAAGGTGGCGGTGATCGATACCCTGGAAGAGCTGAAAAACTTCCGCTACACCATCGCCCTGCCCGCCCCCTCGCTGTACGGCCAGTTCCGGGGCATTGCCGACGCGGGCGTGGTCATCGCCGCGCTGAAGCGGCTGGGCTTTGACGATGTGTTCGAGGTGGCCCGGGGGGCCGACGTGGTCAGCCGCGCCATCGCGGAAAAGCTGCGCCAGCCCGGCCTGCCCAGGCCCCTGATCTCCTCCGCCTGCCCCACGGTGACGCGGCTGATCCAGGTGCGCTTTCCCGACCTGATTCCAAATATCGTGGATGTGCGTCAGCCCATGGAGGTGGCGGCGGATATCGCCCGGGCGGAGTTCTGCCAGGCGCACGGCTGCCGCCCGGAGGAGGTGGGGGTGTTCTTCATCACCCCCTGCCCCGCCAAGATGACGGCCATCGCCTCCCCCTTGGGGCAGAAGAAATCCAGCGTGAGCACCGCCATTTCCATGATGGAGATTTACGGCCTGCTGCGCCCGCTGATCGGCAAGATCCAGCAGGAGGAAAAGAAGGAATCCGCCGCCACCAGCTACGGCATCGGATGGGCGGCCTCCAGCGGGGAAACCAAGAGCATTTTCCAGGAAAACGCTCTGTGCGTCGACGGCATCCAGAATTGCATCCGCGTGCTGGAGGAGATCGAAAACAACAAGCTCAGCGACCTGACCTTCTTTGAGGGCAACGCCTGCACCGGCGGCTGCGTGGGCGGCCCGCTGACCTTTGAAAACAATTATGTGGCCAAGAATTCCATCCGCAAGCTGGTGGCCGCCGCCCGGGAAAAGAACGCCGATACCCCCCAGCAGAGCGTGCCCGCATCCCTGATGAACAAATACAACCTGTATATGGATCAGCCCATCCTGCCCAACAGCGCCATGAAGCTGGATGAGGACATCAGCACCGCCATGCGGAAGCTGCAGCGGATGAACGAGATCATCGAAAGCCTGCCGGGGTACGACTGCGGCAGCTGCGGCAGCCCCACCTGCCGGGCCTTCGCGGAGGATATCGTGCTGGGCTACGCCGGCGAAATGGAGTGCATCCATAAGCTGAAGGACAAGCTGAAGGCCATGGCGGAGCAGATGGTGGAGCTGGCCCAAACCAAACGATAAGGAGCAAATAGTATGAAAATCAAAGAGATCATTCCCTTGATCGACGCGGCGGTAAAGACCCCCGGCGCCGACCTGGAAAAAGAGGTGCTGTGCGGCTATACCTGCGACCTGCTCAGCTGGGTGATGGCCCACGGGCAGGAGGGCATGGCCTGGGTCACCGTGCAGACCCACATGAACGTGATCGCCGTGGCCGCCCTCAGCGAAATGGCCTGCGTCATTCTGCCCGAGGGCATCGAAATGGAGCAGGAAAGCCTGGCGAAGGCCGCCGAGGAGGGTGTCTGCGTGCTGCAAAGCCCCCTGAGCGGCTACGCCATCTGCGGACGGCTGCACGCCGCGGGCGTGACGGACAAGGAGTGACGGGAAACGGGGACGAGGAGACGTTTCTTTCTTTGAGGCAAAGAAAGAAACAAAGAAACCAGCCTTGTCTTTGACTTGTAACAATTTTCTTTCCATTTTATAGAGAAAGCTGTATCGCTTATGGAATACTTTGCCGATCTGCATATCCACAGCTGCCTGTCCCCCTGCGGGGATGATGATATGACCCCCTGCAACATCGCGGGGATGGCCAAGATCAAGGGGCTGGACATCATCGCCGTGACCGATCACAACACGGCCCGCAACCTGCCCGCGGTGGCGGAGGCCTGCGCCGCCTGCGGGCTTACGCTGCTGCCCGGCATGGAGATCACCACCCGGGAGGAGGTGCACCTGCTGGGCTATTTCCCCACGGTGGAGGCGGCGGTGAGCTTTGGCGAGGGGCTGCGTCCTCACCTGCCGAACAAAAAGAACAAGCCCGCCTTTTTCGGCAACCAGCGGGTGATGAACGGCGAGGATGAGCAGATCGCCGAGGAGGAGGCCCTGCTGATCGGGGCCGCCGACCTTTCCCTCAGCGCGCTGACGGCCCGGGTGCTGGCGGCGGGGGGCGTGCCGGTGCCCGCCCACATCAACCGGGGGGCCCACGGCCTGCTGGTGAACCTGGGCCTGATGCCGACGGAGCCGCGTTTCCCGGCGGTGGAGGTTTGGCGCGACCTGCCCTGCGACGAAAATGCGCTGGCGGGGCGCAGGGTGCTGCACGGCAGCGACGCCCACTACCTGGGGGATATAAACGAGCGGGAGGCCGCCATGCGCTTCCCCGCCCGGGATATCAGGCTGCTGCTGGCCTGGATGCGGGGCGAGTAAGGCAAAAAATGACAATCGGGCAAATTAAGCCCTGTTTATCGATAAAATAGTATTAAAAAATGCGTGCATTTTGGCCGAATGTATGCTACAATAACGCGGTGTGTGCGTCACGCGGCGCGCACGACCCATAAATAAGGAGGTTTTCCTGATCATGCCGGACAAGAAAGAACAGTTTGAGCAATTGAATCAGGTGATTGAAGAGCTCAAGGATCAGCCCGGTGCGTTGATGCCTGTGATGCAGCGCGCGCAGAATATTTTCGGCTGCGTATCGCTGGATGTGCAGAAGGCCATCGCCGAGGGCCTGGGCGTTACGCTCAGCGAGGTTTACGGCGTCGCCACCTTTTACAGCCAATTCAAATTAAAGCCCGCCGGCAAGTACGTCATCAGCGTCTGCCTGGGTACCGCCTGCTATGTGAAGGGCAGCCAGAAGGTGCTGGATCGGCTGAGCGAAGAGCTGCACATTCCCGTGGGCGACACCACGGACGACGGCCTGTTCACCCTGCAGGCCACCCGCTGCCTGGGCGCCTGCGGCCTGGCTCCGGTCATGACCGTGAATGAAGAGGTGTACGGCCGCCTGGTGCCCGACGATATTCCCGGCATCCTGGCCAAGTACAAGGAGTAAGGGAAGATGCGCGATCTGTCGCTGCATATCCTGGATCTGGCGGAAAACAGCGTGCGCGCCGGGGCTGCCCTGGTGGAGATCGGCGTGCGCGCGGACGCGGACAGGCTGATCACCCTGACCATCCGGGACGATGGCTGCGGCATGGATGAGGAGCTGCAGCGCATCGTGCTGAGCCCCTTCGGCACCACCCGCACCACCCGCAAGGTGGGGCTGGGCATCCCCTTGATGGCGCAGAACGCCCGCCTGACGGGCGGTGACATCGCCCTGCAGAGCGAAGTGGGCAAGGGCACGCTGCTGACCGCCACATTGCGCGGGGACAGCATCGACTGCCTGCCCCTGGGCGATCTGGCGGGCACGGTGGTCACGCTGATCACCGCCAATCCCGACGGGCCGGATTTCGCCCTGCGCTGCTCATCTCCCCAGGGAGAGATGGATTTTGACACCCGGGAGGTGCGCCGGGCCCTGAGCGGCGTGCCCCTGAACGAACCCGAAGTAGCCGCCTGGATGCTGGAATCCATCCGGGAGGAGATCCAACCGATATTTGGAGGTATGATCCTATGAAATCTATGGCCGAACTGGAAGCCATCCGCCAGCGCACCCTGCAGCGCATCAACCTGCGCAAGGAAGACGAGAGCGAGAACATCCGCGTGGTCGTGGGCATGGCCACCTGCGGCATCGCCGCCGGGGCGCGCCCCGTGATGCTGGGCTTCATGGACGAGATCAACAAGCGCGGGCTGAGCAGCGTCACCGTCAGCCAGACCGGCTGCATCGGCATGTGCCGCCTGGAGCCCATGGTGGATGTGTACATGCCCGGCAAGGAAAAGGTGACCTATGTGCACATGACGCCCGAAAAGGTGGCCCGCGTGGTAGCGGAGCACATCGTGAACGGCCGCCCTGTGACCGAATATACCATCGGTGCTGCCGAGGATAAATAACAGCTGACCGCTGAGGAGGAATTGCCATGGAGATTTATCGCGCGCACGTACTTTGCTGCGGCGGCACCGGCTGTACGTCGTCGGGCTCGGCGCAGATCATCGAGCGCTTTGAACAGCAGATCAAGGAAAAGGGCCTGGACAAAGAGGTCAAGGTCATCCGTACCGGCTGCTTCGGCCTGTGCGAAGCCGGCCCGGTGGTCATTATCTACCCCGAGGGCACCTTCTATTCCCGCGTGAAGGTGGAGGATGTGGATGAGATCGTCAGCGAGCATCTGCTCAAGGGCCGCCCGGTGCAGCACCTGATCTACACCGATAAGGCCACCCAGGAGCAGGACGCCGGCAAATCGCTGGATCAGATCGAATTTTACAAGCATCAGAAGCGCATCGCCCTGCGCAACTGCGGCGTGATCGACCCGGAAAACATTGATGAATACCTGGCCTTTGACGGCTACAAGGCCCTGGAAAAGGCCCTGACCAAGATGACCCGGGAAGAGGTCATTGAGGAGATCATCAAATCCGGCCTGCGCGGGCGCGGCGGCGGCGGCTTCCCCACCGGCCTCAAGTGGAAATTCACCTACAATTCTCCCGGCCCGGTGAAGTACGTGGCCTGCAACGCGGACGAGGGCGACCCCGGCGCGTTCATGGACCGCAGCGTGCTGGAGGGCGACCCCCACAGCGTGCTGGAGGCCATGGCCATCGCGGGCTACGCCATCGGCGCCCAGGAGGGCTATATCTACGTGCGCGCCGAGTATCCCATCGCCGTCAAGCGCCTGGAAATCGCCATCGGCCAGGCCCGGGAATACGGTCTGCTGGGCGAAAACATCTTCGGCACCGATTTCAGCTTTGACATCAAGATCCGTCTGGGCGCGGGCGCTTTTGTCTGCGGCGAGGAAACGGCGCTGATGCGCTCCATCGAGGGCAAGCGCGGCGAGCCCATCCCGCGGCCTCCCTTCCCGGCGGTGAAGGGCCTGTTTGAAAAGCCCACCATGCTGAACAACGTGGAAACCTACGCCAACGTGGCCCAGATCATCCTGAACGGGGCCGATTGGTTTGCCAGCATGGGCACCGAAAAGAGCAAGGGCACCAAGGTGTTCGCCCTGGGCGGCAAGATCAACAACACCGGCCTGGTGGAGGTGCCCATGGGCACCCCGCTGCGCACCATCGTGTATGAAATCGGCGGCGGCATTCCAAATGGCAAAAAGTTCAAGGCCGTGCAGACCGGCGGCCCCTCCGGCGGCTGCCTGCCCGCCGAGCTGCTGGACACCCCCGTCGACTATGACAACCTGATCGCCGCGGGCTCCATGATGGGCTCCGGCGGCATGATCGTCATGGACGAGGACAACTGCATGGTGGATATCGCCCGCTTCTTCCTGGAGTTTACCGTGGATGAAAGCTGCGGCAAATGCACTCCCTGCCGCGTGGGCACCCGCCGCATGCTGGAGATTCTGAACCGCATCGTGGAAGGCAACGGCACCATGGAAGACCTGGAAAAGCTGGAAACGCTGGCCCGGGATATCAAGAGCACCGCCCTGTGCGGCCTGGGCCAGAGCGCGCCCAACCCCGTGCTGTCCACGCTGAAGTATTTCCGCCACGAGTATATCGCCCACATCCGGGATCACGTGTGCCCGGCGCATCATTGCCGCGCCCTGCTGCAGTATGTGATCGATCCCGATAAGTGCCGCGGCTGCACGGCCTGCACCAAGGTTTGCCCCGCCGGCGCCATTGAGGGCGACGTGCGCAAGCCCCACAGCATCGACCCCGCCAAGTGCCTCAAGTGCGGCGCGTGCATGGAGAAGTGCCACTTCGGCGCGATCTCCCGTCAGTGATAGGAGGACGGCTGTATGGAGAACATGATCAATTTGACGATTGACGGCGTGCAGGTTTCCGTGCCTGCCGGCACCACTGTGCTGGAGGCGGCGCGCCAGGCCAATATCCATATCCCCACGCTGTGCTATTTGAAGGATGTCAACCAGATCGGCGCCTGCCGCGTCTGCGTGGTGGATGTGGGCGCCCGCGCCCTGCAGGCCGCCTGCGTGTATCCCGTAGCCGAGGGCATGGTGGTC
>Ga0079305_1001924_pt1 | contig 21897 bp, 16 predicted proteins | sample LMS_cellobiose_e_FD_79183 | JGI IMG/M metagenome (GOLD analysis project Ga0079305, IMG submission 79183) | Rumen-fistulated moose microbial communities from Alaska, USA - LMS_cellobiose_enrichment | ecosystem: Host-associated > Mammals > Digestive system > Stomach > Rumen fluid ... | reverse complement strand
GTCGGGAGATACTGCACCGGGGAGGCAAAGGTGTTGTCCGCAAAGTAGCGGCGGAACTGGCTGGGATGCGCGACCTTTACCTCGGTAAAGGTGTAGATCGCCCAGTCGATGCACTGCTTCCAGGTGATGGAGAGGATCGTGTCATCCAGATACCAGCGCACGACGCTGTCCTTTCGGATCTCCGTTTCCGGGCTCCAGACGGTTTCCTGCCCGGCCAGCAGCCCGGATGCCCGCTCCAGTACGGCGGCGGTATCCGCCGGGTCGGAGGATTCGCCGAAATTCGCCGGATCGGGCGCCGGCGCGATCACGGTGTCCTCCGGAAGGAGATAGGATTTCGGAATGGGGATGATGCCATCCATCGCGGAAGCGGACAAATTGTTGATATGGCGCTGATAGGCGTCGGAAAATTCCAGCGCGGACCGTTCCCGCAGCGCTTCGCCGGGAGCTGTTCCGACGGTCGTGCCGAGGTAGGGCAGCATGTACGCGAACAGCGCCATGAAGCCCAGCGAAAACAAGGCGGCGAGGGCCGCCAGAAGGATCCGGGACAGTTTCTCTTTTCCCATATTCCTACCCCCTGGCGGCGCCGGCAGACAGCGCGGAAATGAACGCAGGACTCACTTCGACGCGCCAGCGCCCCTCCGTGAAATGGAGGATCAGCGTGCACTCCTGCGCCGTCGCATAAGGGGAAGTGTCAGAAAGCACATACCGCGTCGCCTCATAGAGCGCAGCATAGGCGACATCCTCTTTGTAAGCGCCGCTCTCATCGTAGACGTCGGATTTCAGATATGCGTTTCTGACCTTGTCCTCCAGAATGACCTGCACCTGCTTCCCGATGTCTTCCGAGATCGCGTCCAGATTCAGACAGCGGACGGTGACGCGCTTGATCATCCGCGTTCCACTCATCTCGCTGCCCTCCTCGGCAGTGAAATGCAGCGCGGCGAGCTGCGCGTCCCAGTACAGGCGGCTGAGCTCGTCCTCCGGCGGCGTCTCCAGTCCCAGAGAGGAATAGTTGTACAGATCCGCATAGGCCCCGTCCCAGTCCTTCCGCTCCATACAGGAGAGAAAATGCTCCAGTGTCTCCGTGGGGCCGCCTTCCGCGTCGTCGATGAACGGCTCGGCATCCAGCGCATAGGAACAGACCCAGACGCCGCAGCCGGCAACGGCCAGCCCGGCGAGGATCAGCAGCGCGCCGATGATTTTTCGTATAACAAGCATGTGCCGAACCACTTCCAATCAATGCGCGGGCGCTCGCCGCCCGGATCAGTCGTTATAGGACGGGTAGACCTCGATCAGTTTGGCGCCCTCCTGATATTCAATGTCCTCCAGACTGCGGAACGCCGTAACCTTTTGCCAGTTCGTAAACGCCTTGCGGATGGCGAGGTTGTGCTCCGTGGCACGCCAGCCGTCGCTGGTGGAGGACGATCTGCTGGGATAGAACAGAAAATGCACGTCCGGCCGCGCTTCTTTCATTGCCTCCTGCTGTTCCCGGGAGACGCCGTCCATGGGGAACCAGCCCATCTGAAGGTCCGGCATGTTGTCCACAAAGCTGATGTCGTCCAGACCATAGCAAAAACCGATGCAGAGATCCGTCATATGCGGCATGTTGTAAAAGCAGGAGTAATCCGTCACGTAATAGGCCATGAAAAACTCAACATAGCGCAGCTCCGTCAGCTCTCCGAGAGGGGTGATATCCCGGATACCGGGATTGTCGCCCAGAATCAGGACCTGCAGCTTTTTCAGCCGACTCAGCGGCGTGAGATCCGAGATGTTGTTGTGCCCAAGATCGATCGCGACAAGCTCCGTGCAGTACTGGAATAACGGGGCGAAAGTCTTGTCTCCGTATCGCGTTTCGACCGGCGTCGGAGAGTTCAGCGTGGAGAAGCAGACGGCGTCGGTCCGGACGGCCCACCGCCCGAAGTGGACGGTCCAGACCACAGTCTTTTCCGGGTATGCCTCCGCGACGGCGATGCAGTCCTGGTCCGGGAGATTCAACGGACAGAGATCGATCCGTGACAGGCGCGGGAGCCAGGCGAGGCGATCGATCAGCGCCGAGGCGCCGATCTGTGCGCCGTCCAGGACGGCGGTATCGTCCGCGCTGCTGACCGCAACGCCGCCAAGATCCACCGTATAGTCCACCGCGCAGTCCGGAAGACGTTCCGAGAGCTGCGCAAGCGCGGCATACTGCTCGCTTTGGCCCGCGTCCACATGCAGCAGCTCCGGATGCGCATCCGCCAGAGCGAGGATCTCTTCCGCGCTCTCTTCGCCGTTCAGCACAAGCTCCAGCACCGGTTCGGGCGTCGGTTCGGGGGTCGGCTCCGGCGTCGGCTCCGGTGTCGGTTCCGGCGTCGGCTTCGGTGTGGGCTCCGGCGTCGGTTCCGGCGTGGGTTCAGAAGCAGGGGAAGGCAGCTCCGTCTGCTGTGTCGGTGCGGGCTCGGACGGACGGGACGAGCAGCCGCTCAGCAGCAGCGCAACCGCAAGTGCGACCAGAACCACCGCCGAGAGTATCCACTTTGTCCGCCTGTTCTTTCCGAGAACCAGGATCGCTGCAAGCAGCAGCGCGGCAGCCGCCGCAGCGGAGATCCAAATCGTCATCGTTCTCTTCCTCGCTTCCCGTTCAGACTCCGCGGCCGCCCGCGCGCGCTCGGCCGCCTCGATTTCCGCGGCCGCCCGCGCGCGTTCCGCCGCCGCTTCGGCCTTCTCAGCCTCCGCGGCCAGCCGGGCGCGTTCGGCTTCCTCGGCCTCGGCAGCCAGCCTGGCCCGCTCTGCTTCCTCCGCTTCCGCAGCCAAGCGGATGCGCTCGGCCTCTTCAGCCTCCGCGGCCAGCCTGGCGCGTTCCGCCTCTTCTTCGGCCTCCCGGATCAGGCGGACTGCGCGGGAATACTGCGTCCAGTCCACCATCAGCGTGCACAGCTTGCCCATCATGTCGATCGCATTGTATACATGATCGGTAAAAAGCACGAGCAGGAACGGATCGTCCGCGTAGACGATTCCGCAGTCGTTGATCACGAAAATGTCAAATTCGTCGTTTACATTGTAGCCGCATTTATGCGCGATCTGAAACCGGCGCTCATAGAGCGCGAAATAGTTTTTCTGCTGCGCTTTTTTCATGTGCTCCAGCACGTCCGGATACCGCTCCGGGTCGGCATAAAGCAGCTTCAGCGCATGGAGGATCTGCCGCGGCGTGAACACCGAGTGCCAGGGCGGCGCAGTTTCCTTGTTGTCGATTTCCGACGGATCGTCGGCGATCAGGTGGGCGATCTCAGCCTTGTAGGCATCCCAACCGCCGATGGACTTCTGCAGCATCTCGGAAAGCTCGTTGTTGGAATCTTCGATGCTCAGCTTCTGGATCGTTTCGTATGGCCAGCCGTTGAACGTGTCCTCCATCGTCATTTTGCCGCGGTAGATCCGCTCACCGAAATACATGTTCAGGGGGAGCTTGTAGACGCTCGCCGCAAAGCGATAGCGCTCGCCGTTGATGAAGTGTTCCTCGCCGGTGACCGTGTTGTAATAGGCGACCCCGATCCTGTCAGGCTTGACGTTGTTGGCCTCGAGAAACTCCTCCATGACCGCGTCCCAGTCCTTGCCGCCGAAACGATCCTCGTCCGGAATGGGGTCATCGTCCGCAGCGAGCGCCGCGACGGGGAGCAGGAGAGCGAAGATCAAAAGGAACACAATCATGCGCCGGATATTCATGACGGATTCCCCCTTCCGCTCGGCCGCCCGGGCAGGTTTCTTTTTCACCCCAATCGATATATTCAGTATACATCCGGGACGGCCGCCAGTCGACGCATCATGCAGATAATGATTGTATTCTCCTGCGGTCCAAAGTATAATAAAATTCACAAGAGTTCACCGGATCCCGTATGGAAAGGAGCGTGTTGAAAATGCGGCGCGAAACGCGCTCGGTATGCCCGGTCTGCCTGCGGAATCTCCCGGCGCGGCTCGTCGGGGAGCCGGGCGGAACGGTGCTTCTGGAGAAGACCTGCCCGGAACACGGCAGCTTCGCCGTTACGGTCTGGCAGGGAAAACTGGATTTCGACGCGTGGTGCGCCGGAAGCACGCCGCTCCCGGCCGGCGCGGGGCAGCGCTGCGTTGCCGGATGCGGGCTTTGCGGCGAGCACGCGTCGGAAACATGCTGCATTCTTCTGGAGGTCACGCGGCGATGCAACCTGCGGTGCCGCTACTGCTTTGCCGACGGGGGCGCAGCCGCGGAAGACCCCCCGGGGACGGTTCTGGAGTCGGCCATTCGCGACATCTCGGCGCGTTGCGGCGGGCCGCTGCTGCAGCTCAGCGGCGGGGAACCGACGCTGCGCGACGATCTGCCGGAGCTGGTGCGATATGCCAAATCGGCGGGCTGCAGCTATGTCCAGGTCAACACCAACGGACTGCGCCTCGCGCGGGAACCGGATTACGCAAAGCAGCTTGCGGAGGCCGGGCTTGACATCGTCTTTCTCCAATTCGACGGGACACGCGAGGAGATTTTTGAGCAATTGCGCGGCGCGCCGCTGCTGGAGGAAAAGCTGGAAGCCATCCGCATCTGCGCGGCGCTCGGCGTCGGCGTTACCCTGGTGCCCACCGTGGTCCGCGGCGTCAATGACGACGACCTCGGCGCGCTGGTAACGCTGGCGGCCTCGCTCTCTCCCGGCGTCCGCGGCGTCCATTTCCAGCCGGTGTCCTATTTCGGACGGTTTCCCAACCGCGCGGAGCGGGGATCGCGCTATACGCTTGACGAGCTGATGTACGATCTTCATCAGCAGGCGGGCTTGCCGATGAGCAGCTTCCTGCCCTCGCGTTGCGACCACCCGCTCTGCGGCTTTCACGCGGCGTTTCTGATCGGCGAAGGCGGCGTGCTGCAGCCGCTGACCACGGCTGCGCCGCCCACAGGCCGCAGCAGCGCCCGGGAGAACCGGGAGTACGTGGCGCGCCGCTGGACGCGCAGCGCGCCGGAACCGAAGCCCGCGGCGGGCAGCGGAGATGATTTCGACAGCTTCCTCTACCGCGTCCGGCACGAGAGCCTGACGCTTTCGGCCATGGCCTTTCAGGATGCCGGGAACCTCAACATCGAACGGCTGCGCCGCTGCAGTCTGCATGTGTATGACAACGGAAGGATCGTGCCTTTCTGCGCGCACTATCTCAGCGCGGTGCCGGAGACGGACGAAAACCACGAGTGAAGCCCGGCGCTGCATCCGATGCGCCGGGCGCGCCGGTCCCCCCCGCGGAACGCAAGATCAAATCACGGGTACGGCGGCCGTTGATCCGGCCGGATTGACGCTTTCCGGCCGACGGCTTCCCCATGGCGGCTGCGGCGGAATCAATCATAGTTTCGGCTCCTCATCGGCAATCGCTGATCCAGCCGCGAGTGTCCCTTCCTTGACAGCCGCCGCGGCGCGCGTTATAATTCTGGTATCCGGAACCTCCGGATACCGGTCTCAACCCCCCAAAAAATACTAGTATAAAGGAGCGCTTGCCCATGAAAAAAGATCCTATGTCATTCTCACTTGACCTCTTCTCCTGCAAGGGCAAGGTCATCATGATCACCGGCGCCAATATGGGCCTCGGTATGATCTACGCCATCGCGCTGGCCAAGGCGGGCGCGGACATCTTCATTCCCCACTTCACCGACGACATCAGCGAGGTCAAGGCTGCTGTTGAGCAGTGCGGACAGCGGGTCGGTTTCATTCAGGGAGACCTGAACGATCCCGATTACCGCCAGAGATGCGTGGACGAATGCGTGAAGCAGTTCGGCCGCATCGACGTTCTCATCAACAATGCCGGCATCAACTTCGCCGCACCGCTGCTGGACTTCCCCGACAAGAGATGGAAAATGGTCGTCGATCTTCAGCTTGAGTCCGTCCATTACCTGAGCCACCTCGTCGCTGCCGTCATGGCAAAGCAGGGCGGCGGCAAGATCATTAACGTTGCCTCCGCACTTTCCTTTGCCGCCGATCTGAACGCCACGGCCTACACCGTCGCAAAGCACGGCATCGTCGGCATGACGCGCTCTTACGCCGCAGAGCTCGGAAAATACAACATCACCTGCAACGCCATTGCGCCGGGCTTCTTCGAGACGCCGATGAACGGGTCCATCCGCGAGGCCAACCCCGCCCTTTATGAAAAGGTCTGCGACCGCACCACCTTCTCGCCTGCCGGCCGCGGCTGGGGCGACACCTTCGACCTCATGGGCACGATCGTGTTCCTGAGCAGCCCTGCCTCCGACTATATCAACGGCGATGTGATCGTCGTTGACGGCGGCTTCAAGGCTACCATGGCGTAACCACGATTCAGAGCACAAAAAGAGAAATTCAAACGGCATGATGCACCGGGGCTGCAGCGATCTTCATTTCGCTGCAGCCCCTGTTCTGTTTGATTCTCTTCTCCTCTTCCGGTGCTTCACGGCGAATGATTCCGATGAAATCGGACATACTGATACCGTGATACAGAAACAAAGGGGGGAACGGGTCTTCATGCAGGGAAAGGTGGAGATCTGCGGCGTCAACACCGCGCAGCTTCCGCGCCTCAGCAGTGAGGAGACGGAGGCGCTGCTGGCAAAGGCCAGAGCAGGAGACGCCGCCGCCCGGGAAAGGCTCATCAGCGGGAATCTGCGTCTGGTGCTCTCCGTGATCCAGAAGTTTGCGATGCGCGGGGAGAGCGTGGACGACCTGTTTCAGGTGGGCTGTGTCGGATTGATCAAGGCCATCGACAATTTCGACCCGACGCATCTGGTGAAGTTCTCCACATACGGCGTTCCGATGATCGCAGGCGAGATCCGGCGATACCTCCGGGACAACAGCCCGCTGCGTGTCAGCCGCAGCATGCGGGATACGGCTTACCGCGTGCTCCAGACAAAGGAAAAACTGACCGCGGATCAGGGCCGGGAACCCAGCGTGGAGGAAATTGCGGCGGCCCTCGGCATTGCACGGAGCGAGGTGGTTTTCGCGATGGATGCGATCTGTGATCCGGTGAGCCTGTATGAGCCGGTCTATACCGCCAGCGGCGAGAGCGTCGCCGTGATCGATCAGGTGGGCGACAGCAAAAACACCGATGAGCAATGGCTGATGCAGATCGCGCTGGAACAGGCCATGCGAACGCTGACCAGCCGCGAAAAGCATATCCTGGCGCTGCGTTTTTTCGACGGACGAACGCAGATGGAGGTCGCCGGGGAGATCGGCATTTCCCAGGCGCAGGTCTCCCGCCTGGAGAAGAATGCCATCGGCCAGATCAAAAAACAGATCGGCGCGTCATGAGAAAAGCGACAGGACAGGGCGTGCGGCTCAGGGAATCATCTCCCTGAGCCGCACGCCCTGTGCTCCCGCAGCGTTTCCTGTTCCGACTGAGATATGGTCAGCCGCCGATCTGGCAGAACAGACCATTCACAGCCTTTTTGAGGTCGCGGTAAATATGGCGGATGCTGCTGAGAATCAGCTCGTTGGGCACTCCGGCCAACTCGTTTGGAACTGCGGAGTCCATGCCTCCGATCACGACGGGGTTTCGGCAAGCGTCTCAGATCCGCGTGTTCTCCGTTCTGGCGATGACCTCATCCTGCAGGCCCGGAGTGAGCTGCACAAAGTAGGTGCTGTAGCCGGCGACGCGGACCATCAGGTCGCTGTGCTTGTCGGGATGTGCCTTGGCGTCCTTCAGCGTCTTCTGATCCTCCACGATGAACTGGACGTGCTTGCCGCCGTTGGCGAAATACGCCTTGATTACGGAGGCCAGCTTCATCTTGTCCCGATCGGTGGCGATGGCGCTGGGAGAGAATTTCATGTTCAGCAGCATGGCCTGGAATTCATCCTGAGGGATCTTCATCGCGGAGGAGAACACGGCCAGGGGGCCTTCGTGGTCGCAGCCGGCCATCGGGGAGGCGCAGGCGTCGGCCAGGATGTCGCCCTTATAGCGCCCGTCCGGCATGGCGCCGCAGAGCGCGCCGCCCGGCTGGTGGCTGGTGACGGAGATCGCGGAACAGCGGAAATGACCGCCGAGTGCGCTCGGCGTGGCGTTGGCGATGTCCACCCACCAGCGGTAGCACCGGCGGACCATTTCGTCGGCCTCATCATCGCCGTTGCCGTAATGAGGAAGATCAAGGCACATCTGGTGGAGCGCTTCATATCCCTCCCAGTTGGCGTCCATCGCTTTTTTCAGCTCCGGAAGCGTGCAGATCTTGCGTTCGAAGCAGAGCTTCTTGATGGCGTAAAGGCACTGGGCGAGATTGACCATGCCGACGGGATTCAGCAGCTGATTGCTCTCGAAGGGGTACTCCTGCGCATAGCAGTCGAAGCCGGACTTGATGCCGTTCGCCATGAATGCGGCGCGGAAGGGGTCGGGGAGCAGTTCCTTGAACACGGCGCTTTCGATGTTGAGCTTCTCCGCCGCGGTCTCCACAAAGTATTTGTATTCCGGCTGGAAATCAGCCATGAACTGCTCGAAGGTCTCATACTTGCTGAGGTCGCCCGCGATCGGATGACCCACCTGTTCGTCGATGTTCCTGTCCCAGCCGTTGTTCATGAAGATGTCCAGCATCAGCGGGCAGACAAACATCGTGATGCCCATGGTGCGGGTGCGGTACTGGACATTGCCGTCGATGCAGCCGGTCATGCAGTAATCCCGGGCCACCTCGATGGGCAGACCGTCGTCGGGATTGTGAACCTGGGTGAAATAGTCGATGTAGCTCTTGTCGCCGACGAAGGCGGGCATGGAGCAGCCCTCCGCCTGGCATTTGAGCGCCAGGAGCATCACGTCGTCTGGGGTGCTGTCACTGACGCGCAGCGTCACGGTGTGATGCGGCGTGCGGACGTCGCGGACGGCCTGCAGCACCAGGCGCGTCAGCTCGTTGCAGGCGTCGCTGCCGTCGGGCTTGACGCCGCCGATGGTCATGTTCATCCAGCGGGCGCCGCCGGAGGTGCGCTTGCGGATCTCGCGGCCGGACTGCTGGTTCATCTCCATGCAGCGGATGCGAAGCATGCCCAGAAGCTCCAGCACCTCGTCGTCCGTGATGCGCCCGGCTTCCACATCCGCCTTGTAGAAGGGGTACATGTATTGATCAAAGCGGCCGATGGTGGGTGTGGGCGCGGGGTTGACCATCATGAACATGAACCAGAAGCACTGCATGGCCTCCCGGAACGTGCGCGCGGGCTTTGCAGGGACACGGCCGCAGATCTCGCTGATCTGCTGCAGCTCGGCCTTCCGCCGGGGATCGTCCTCCTTTTCCGCCATCTCCGCGGCCAGCACCGAGAAGCGATGGGCATAGTTCACAAGACCCTGCAGCGAAAGCTTCATGGCCTGGAGCGTGATCCCGCGCTCAAAGGAGCGCTTGTCGAAATAACGGTTGTTCTGGATCTCCTCATCGCATTCGGCGATCATGGCATCCAGACCCTTGTTCAGCGCCATGCCGTAGTCGATGCAGAGCAGGTTCCAGCCGGGGCCGTTGCCCAGGCCGGAGCAGGCGGCGCCGCCGCCCACGCGATTGCCCAGCGTCTTGTCCTTTTTCCAGGGCGCCAGCATCATGCCGCTGCGGGCAAAGACGTCCAGACGGTCGTTCTCGGCGATGATGAGGTTCGCGCCTTGATACATGCCGAAGGGATGGAACTGCTCGTTGATGCGGAGCATCTCCTCCTGATCCTCGACGGAGAAGTCGAACCCGTCCTCGCGGAGGTATTCGCACTCTTCCTTGCTCCATTTGCCGAGCCCCGCCTCGATCTCCAGCCCCCAGGGCTTGCTGGCGGGATTGCCGACAAACAGCTCGTCGTCCCCGATAAAGATGGGGAACTGCTCCAGAACGTTTTTCAGAGTCTGCCCGCGGCGCAGGATCGCGGGATAGCCGGCGCATTCCGCCTCGGTTTTGGTGATGATCTTGAATTTTTCGATGCCGATATGCTGATAATTTGTTTTGATCTGGCTGTACATGCGCTTCAGTCTGTCAGTCATTGTATTTGTCCTCCTTATGCCAAGCAGAAAAGGGATTACAGGTTAAGCTCGGTGCGACTGATCAGATCCCGCTGCCCGTCGGGAGCAAGCTCCACGAAGTAGGCGCTGAAGCCGGCGATGCGAACCACGAGATCGCGATACTCTTCCGGGTGCTCCTGCGCTTTTCGCATGGTCTTGGAGTTGACAATGTTGATCTGCATTTCCATGCCGCCGTGGGAAAAATATGTCTGCATCAGTACAGAGAGTTTCTTGATGTCGGCCGGGGTCTTGACGGAGTTGGGGTCGAATTTCATGTTCAGCAGCGTGCCGTTGGAGTATTCCACCTGGTTGTCAAAGCACAGAATGGAGGACAGCAGCGCGGTGGGACCCTTCCGGTCAAGTCCCTGGACCGGGGAGATGCCGTCAGCTAGCGGCTCGCCGCGGAAGCGGCCGTCGGGCGTGGCCGGCGTCTGTCTGCCGAAGAGAATGTTCGTCGTGACGGGATACATGCCCGGCGCGAAATGGTTGCCGCGGGGGCCGGTGTGGGACTGTACGGCTTTTGCAAACATCTCGGTGATCCTGTGGACATACTTGTCAGCTTCGGGAATGTTGTTGCCGTAGTGCGGCGCCCGGGTCTTCACATACTCGTGCAGCTGCTCATAGCCCTCCCAGTTTTTCGCCAGAGCGTCCTGCAATTCGGCGGCGGTGCAGATCTTTTTGTCGAACACGAGATGCTCGATCATCTGCAGGCTGTCGGCGGCGTTGCCCAGCGCAATGCCCGCGATGCCGGTGGAATTGTACTTCGCGCCGCCGTACATGACGTCCAGCCCGGTTTCCATGCAGCCGTCGATCATGCAGGAAACCAGAGGAAGCGGCATGGCAACGCGGGTGGTGTATTCATAGGAATTGACGCAGGCGCAGTGGAGGTTGACAAAAAACTCCACCTGCTTGACGAAAGCGTCATAGACCTGGTCCATGCTGGTCATATCCTTCAGATAGCCGGTGGGCAGCCCGACGCGCTCCTTGCGCGGAGGCCCTCCGCGGCTGGGCATGGGGTTGAAGCCGTCGTTGATGCCGAGATACAGGGCGTTGGCGAGGTTGAAATAGCTCTCCGCGCCGGGACCGCCGCAGCAGGGCCACTCGTCCCCGCAGCCTGCAGGCTCCACACAGCCGATCAGGCAGTAATTGCGGGCGCTTTCCAGCGGCAATCCGCGCTTCATCAGCGCGGGGATGATCACGGCGTCGTTTTCGAAGGTGGGAACGCCGCCGGCGATCTTTGTGGTCTCAATCGCAGCCTCCCAGAGCTTCTCCGGCGTACCGGGGTGGATGCGCAGCGCCTGCGGCGGATCGTGCAGGACCAGTCTGCCCGCGGTCTGGAGCATCATGTAGGTAACGGCGTTGGTGGCGTCCGTGCCGTCGGGCTTTACGCCGCCGAGCGTCATGAGTTGCCCGCTGGTATAGCCCGGGCCGGACTCGGTGGGGATCAGACCGACGACCTTGTTGACCTCGGCCACCTTCAGATAGAACAGGTCAAGCAGCTCCTGCGCATACTCCGGTGTGATGGCTCCGGAGGCGATGTCCTTTTCGTAAAGGTCGATCAGATACTGATCGATGCGGCCGAAGGAAAGGCCGTGGAGATTGCCGTCCAGCGCCAGAAGTGTCTGATACATGAACAGGCACTGCAGGCCGTCATAGAAGCTCTCGCAGGGCTTTTCGATGACACGCTCCAGCGTGTCGACCATCATGGCCAGCTCCGCTTTGCGCCCGGGCTCCGCGCAGGCCTCCCACTGACGGCGGGCCTCAGCGGCGTAGCGCTTCGTCAGGATGATGGCCGCGTCGCAGACGATGGAGACGGCGCGGTAGAAATTGTAATTGTAGATGGTGGTGCCGGGAATTCCCTGCTCCTCCAATTCCTTTACCTTCGCGTCGGCTTCCGCCTTGATGGCGCCGAAGCCCTTGTGGATCGCCTTGTTGTGGTTGGCGCAGAAGTGACCGACCGGCGCCATGTGGCCGCCCTTGGAGCGGAACGTGGTCACGCCGTTGCCCTCGTGCGTGTAAAGGAAGTCGGGAACATAAGCGTCGGCCTGGGAGCCGTGGGTATGCGTCAGCCAGAAGTCATAGGTGTCAAGAATATACTGCTTGTGCTCTTCCGTGATATCGTAGGGGTCGACATAGCGGGTGGGCAGGGTGTCGATCTCGTCCTTGATCCAGGCGAAGCCCGTCTCCGGATAGAGCGCGCATGAGCGGTATTTATAGCCCTGCTCGCCGACGATCATCTCGTCCTCATAGATGTTGACAGGAATGTTTTCGCAGATGTTCTTCAGGTTCTTCGCCCGCTTCAGAATGCCGGTGAGCTGGGGGTTGTTCATATAGAATTCGGTGACGAGCTTATACCGGGCAATACAGATCTCCGGCTTTGTGCCCCGGTACTTGGCACGCATCTTTGCGACGCGGTCGGTAATGGGTTTCAGTTCATACATCTTGCCGTCCTCCTTTCCGCAGATCGAACGCAGCGTTGCGGGACGATTCGGGTGCACCGCCGTCCCGAGTATGATTTTAAACCATATTTGCGTAATTACAAAGAATATATTTGTTTCGAAAACAAAAACTTCCTGTTTACAGAAAAGCGGACTATGATACGGGCGTGCCGCGAAAAGCGGCACGCCCGAAAACGGAATGACAGAATGGCGCAGTCCCTATGCGCTGTAGATGTGCTTTTTCATATAGTCGACCATATAGTCGAAGAAGACCCTCTTCTGCGTGTTCCGGGCGCTTTTCCGGTAGACAACGGAATTCGCAATCAGGATCTGCGGCAGTACGGGGACCGCGACGGATCTGCGGCAGTATTGCAGAATCTTCGGCGCATAGCATGCACGGACCAGAATGTTGGCAATGTCGTTGTCGATCACGTTTCCGATCAGGCTGTTTTCCGTGGTATACATCGCAACGTCCTCTGTAAAGCCGTTCTGCTGAAATACCTCGTTCACCAGCTCGGTGATGGGATCGGTCTTCCCCGCCTGGATGAAACGGAGGTGCTGGAGGTCCCGGATCGTGACGGCATCATGTTTCGCGAGCGGATTGAGCTGGTTGCAGATCAAAACAAAGGGACTGTAGTCATTGATTTTGCAGTAGACGTAGTCCGGCAGCTCATCCCTGTGATAGATGCAGCCGGCGTCCACATCGCCGACATCCATGGCCTGGAACAGTTCTGCGGTGTTTTGGAAGGACACGATGGCGACATCGGCCGGCGCATCGGGGTGTTCTTTGTTGAAACGTTCGCCGCAGATCGCGATGGAGCCGGAAAACTTGCTCTCGCCGATGATGCCGATCCGGATGTTCGTGTTCCGGTTTTCCCGGTACTCTGCGCAGAACGTCTCGAGCGCGTCCATATCCTCCGATAGCCGGGAGGCGTAGGCATAGAACTCCTTCCCGAACTGCGTGGGCGTGACGCCGGATTTGGAGCGGATCAACAGCGTCATGCCGATCGAATTCTCCAGGCGCTGGATCCCGGCGCCGAGGCCCTGAGAAGAGAGATACAGTTTCTTTGATGCCGCCTGGATGCTTCCGTTGTCGCAGGCTTCCAGAAAGTATTTGATATATTCGAAAGACAACATGAAATCTCACCTGCCATGCAAAGAATCAGATATCTTATACCTATAATAATAATATAAAAGTGGGATTTCTGCAATTCGAAAAAAGCGAAGCGTCCCGACTGGAGAAAAGAGCTGGCGACGGCGACCGCGATGACCGGATCGCAGAGGATCGAGAGCAGCATACATACCTCCACAGTGCATTCCGATCCGAAGAAAACAACAGCGCATGGGGAGAACGCCCATGCGCTGTTTCCTGCGCTCACTTCTTTTCAAACGCCCCGCAGGTTTTCATAAACAGGAGGCAGACAAATGCAGCCAGCAGCATGCAGACCGACGCCAGAATAAAATAGCGCATCAGCGATCCGCTACCCAGGGGTACGACAATGTAGGTCGGGACAATCACGCATCCGAGAAGCTGCAGCGTGATAATGAAGCCGCCTGCCGTCCCCGCGTTTTTCGGACCGATCTCCTTCAACAGAACGGGCGTCATCATCAGGGTCGCGATGATGCCGGAGCGCAGCGCGCCGTTGACAAACGAGCAGACATAGATTCCGGCCGCGGGCAACGCGATCATCCCGTAAGCGGTGGCTGCCGAGATCAGCAGCATGAGAAAGACCATGAGAGGCGCCTGCGCCGGTTTTTTCGTGACGAAGATCGGCAGAACGATCGAACCGATGATCGCGCCGATCATCAGCACGGAATTGAAGCTGCCGGCCATGGTTTCCGAATAGCCCTTCAGGGTGGTGAGCGCCGTCACATGGAAATTGGTCAGCACCATGGAGCTCCCGAGGATCAGGAAAAGCGTCAGACCGGCCAGCCACAGACTTCGGCTGCGGAAGCAGAGCCGAAGCGACGAGACAATGCCCGCCCGGCTCTCCTCGTGGTCCTTCGACGACCTGTTTTCCGTGAACAGGGACTCCTTCGCAAAGATCAGCCACAGCGCCGCCGCGGCAACGCTGGCAACCGCCGGGATCAGAAAGATCACGCGCAGCGATGGGATCATCGACGTGGTGGCGAACGCAAGCGCTGAGGCGGCATTGGAGCCGGCCATCAGGATCCCCACAACCTTGCTGACCTTGTCCATCGGGTAGAGCGCAGAGGCCAGCTTGGCGATGTTGGCGTTCACGATCATGCAGCCGCAGCCGGACAGCGCCATCGCGATCAGCATGACGGGGTAATCCTTTGCGAACAAGCGGAGAATGAAGCCGGCCGCGGCAAACAGCAGCCAGATGCCGACGATCTTCGGGATGCCGAACCGATCCACCAGCAGACCGATGACGATGCTCAGGAAGATCGCGGGGAACATCGGAGCGGTGGCAAGGCTGGAAAACTGCATGTCTGTCAGATTGAAGGCGGCATAGATCCTGGCCGGGATTGCCATAAGCTGATTGTCGCCGTAATTCCCTATGAACTGCGCCGCGAAGAGCAGCGCGGTCATGAGAAAAATGAGATTCCTGCGTTTGTGATTCATAGAGCCTCCTGTTCGCGGAAGGATGCGGTCCATACTTTGATAGAATATCACAGTTTCCCGCCGATTTCCATAGGCAAACCGATCTGCGGGCGGATTTTGTTTTTCCTATGGAAAAACGGAGCGGGGTGTTGTAGAATAGAGTCATCATATTCAAAGGGGGAGCCCCTGTGATCAATATCGTTGACCATGTCCGCCTGAACGCGGACGGAACAAAGCTTGTGATCCTCGACCAGCGGCGCCTGCCGCTGCACCGGGAGTATCTGGTGCTTGCCACGGCGGAACGGATGTACGATGCGGTAAAATCCCTTGCGATCCGCGGCGCGCCGGCCATCGGGATCTTCGCCGGCTTCGCCATGTATGTGCTTGCGCAGAAAATGCCGGGGACCCGGCCGGAATTCGACACCGAATTCCGCGAGACAGCGGACTATCTGAATTCCTCCCGCCCGACCGCGGTCAATCTGAGCTGGGCGCTGAAACGAATGAATCGGGTCGTGAACGCCGATCCGGACTGCCCGGTTCCCGTCCTGCTGCCGCGTCTGCGCGATGAGGCGCAGGCGATCCTGGACGAGGACATCGCCATGTGCCGCGCCATCAGCGAGCACGGCCTTTCGCTGCTGCACGACGGCGACGGCATCCTCACCCACTGCAACGCCGGCCCCATTGCCACCAGCCGCTACGGTACGGCGATCGGCCCGATGATCCTCGGCGCGCAGCAGGGACGCAAGTTCCGCGTGTTTGCCGACGAGACGCGCCCGCTGCTGCAGGGCGCACGGCTCACCAGCTTTGAGCTCATGAACGCCGGGATCGACGTGACGCTGATCTGCGACAATATGGCGAGCATCGTCATGAAAAACGGCTGGGTGCAGTACTGCTTCACGGGCTGCGACCGCGTGGCCGCCAACGGCGACACCGCCAACAAGATCGGCACCAGCGGCGTCGCCATCCTTGCAAAGCACTATGGCATCCCGTTTTACATCCTCGGGCCCAGCTCCACGGTGGATCTGAACTGCCCCACCGGGGCGGACATCGTCATCGAAGAGCGGGATCCCAACGAGATCCGCGAGAAATGGTACGCCGAGCCGATGGCGCCGGAGGGCGTCAAGTGCTACAATCCGGCTTTCGATGTTACGGATCACACGCTCATCAGCGGCATCATCACGGAAAAAGGCATCTGCCGCCCGCCCTATACCGAGAGCCTGCGGGCGTTATTTGACTGAATGGAGGAACGACATATGGCAATCCTGGAATCACCCTCCGCCTGCATCAAGGCGGATCCGAAAAAAATCGCGAAGGTCGTGCTGTTTCCCGGCGACCCGCTTCGGGCAAAGACCGTGGCGGAGACCTATCTGGAGAAACCCGTCTGCTTCAACAAGGTGCGCAATATGCTCGGCTATACGGGCGCTTATCGCGGCCGCCGCATCTCTGTGATGGGCAGCGGCATGGGCATCCCCTCCGCGACGCTCTACGCCCACGAGCTGTTCCATTTTTACGGCGTGGAGAGCATCATCCGCATCGGCTCCGCCGGCGGCGTGGCCGACGGAGTGAAGCTGCGCGATCTTGTCATTGCCATGACCGCTTCCACCAACTCCGGTTTTTCCGCGCAGTACGGGTTCCCCGGCATCCTTGCGCCGCAGGCGGATTATGCCATGCTTCGCACCGCCGTTGCCGCCGCGCAGCGCCTGGGCGTCAACGCCCGCGTGGGTCAGGTGTTTACTGCGGACATGTTTTACAACGCCAACGAAAAAGCCGGACAGGCCTATAAGGACTTCGGCGTTCTCGCCCTGGAGATGGAGACCGCCGGCCTGTACTGGGAGGCCATGGCGTCCCACAAGCGCGCGCTGAGCATGCTCAGCATCTCCGACCTCATCTTCACCGGTGAGGGCCTCAGCGCCGAGGAGCGGCAGGACAGCTTCCGGCAGATGATGGAGACCGCGCTGGAGACGGCCTGGGAATTCGCGGAGGACTGAGCGCATGATCCGGTTTTTCAACGGCAGAGTTCTGTCGCTGGCAGACGGCTTTGACGTGACGGAGCAGGAGGTCTGGGTCGACGGCGGCCGGATTGCCTACGTCGGTCCTGCGAAGGCGGACATGCCCGCCTTTTCCCGGGCGATCGATCTGCAGGGCAATCTGCTTATGCCGGGCTTCAAGGACGCCCACACCCATTCCGCCATGACCTTCTGCCGCTCACTGGCGGACGACGTTCCGCTGCAGCCGTGGCTGTTTGAGCAGATCTTCCCCATGGAGGAGCATCTGACCCCGGAACGGCTTTATCATTTCACGAAGCTGGCGATCCTGGAATATGTCAGCAGCGGCATTACCTCCGCCTTTGACATGTACTTTTTCCGTCTGGCCAACGCGCAGGCGGCGGCAGACAGCGGCTTCCGCTATGTGGTGCAGGGCATGAACTGCCCGCCGGAGCAGGCGGAGGAGGAGTATGTCAAATGCAATTCCATGAGCCCGCTCATCTCGCTGATCCCCGGCATCCATGCGGAATATACCACCAGCGTGGACGAGATGAAGATCGTCGCGGACATCGTGGAGCGGCACAAGGCACCGTTCTTTACCCACATTTCCGAAACAAAGTCGGAGCATGAACAGTGTATTGAGCGCCACGGGATGACGCCGACGGAGCTGTTTGAATCCCTCGGCCTGTTCGATTTCGGCGGCGGCGGCTACCACTGCGTCTGGCTTTCGGAGCACGACCGGGAGATCTTCAAAAACCGCGCTCTCACGGTGGTGAGCTGCCCGGCCAGCAACGCGAAGCTAGCCAGCGGCATTGCCCCACTGCAGGAATACATCGACCAGGGACTCAGCATCGCACTCGGTACGGACGGGCCAAGCAGCAACAACGGCCTCGACATGTTCCGGGAGATGTACCTCGCCTGCGTGCTGCAGAAGCTCAGATGCTCCGACGCCGCGGCGGGCAACGCGGAAACCATCCTCCGGGCGGCCACGGCCGGCGGCGCGAAGGCCATGGGGCTTTCCGACTGTGACTGCATCGCGGAGGGGAAGCAGGCGGATCTGATCGTGATCGACCTGCAGCGGCCCAGCATGCAGCCGCTCATCAACATCCCGAAAAACCTTGTCTACAGCGGCGCGAAGGACTGCGTGAAGCTCACGATGGTGGCCGGGAAGATCCTCTATGAAAACGGCGAGTTCTTTATCGGCGAGGATCCGGCGCGCATCTATGAAAACGCCGCAGCCGCGCGCAGGCAAATGCTGGAAGAGTGAGAAGAAGGAACGATGCTTCTAATCGAGCCGACAATGGCATATGACCGGGAGATACAGACCTTCCGGCAGGACTTTGCAGACCTCGGCGACATGGACGGCAGCGGCAATCTGCGCCGCTTTGAACGCACGGAGGACTGGCTTGCGTACCTCGCCGCGATGCAGCGTGCCGAGACGGCACCCGGCCCGGTTCCCGCAACGCAGTATATCTATGTCCGGGAGACGGACGGAACAATCGTCGGCGTGTTCCAGATCCGGCATTACCTCAACGATTATCTGGTGCAGTACGCAGGGCACATCGGTTACTCCGTCTGCCCCAGTGAGCGGCGGAAGGGATACGCGACACAGATGCTGGCCGCCGGGCTGGAGAAGTGCCGGGAGCGCGGCATGGACCGCGTGCTGGTTTGCTGCCGCCCGGCCAACGAGGGCAGCAGAAAAACCATCCTTCATAACGGCGGCGTTCTGGAATCCACAGTCTGGGTGCCTGACCGGGAAACCTGGCTGGAGCGGTATTGGATCACGCTTTGAAAACAAGAAGAGAAGTCCGGCAGCGGCTGCTGCCGGACTTCTCTTTTCTTTCTGGAAAAAGCTGCGGGTATGGGGCTTACACCACGCCCTGGGCGAGCATGGCGTCGGCGACCTTCAGGAAGCCGGCGACATTGGCGCCGACGACCATATTGCCCTCCGCGCCGCATTCGACGGAAGCGTCATAGGCGTTGTGGAAGATGCCCTCCATGATGCCCTTGAGCCGTGCGTCGACCTCCTCGAAGGTCCAGCTCAGGCGCATGGAGTTCTGGCTCATCTCCAGACCGGAGGTGGCGACGCCGCCGGCGTTGGAGGCCTTGCCGGGGCTGAAGAGCAGACCGGCCTTCCGGATCATCTCTGTGGCGGCGAGCGAGGTGGGCATATTCGCGCCCTCAAACACGCCGATGGCGCCGTTGGCAATGATCATCTCGGCTTCCTTGACGTCGATCTCGTTCTGCGTGGCGCAGGGCATGCAGATGTCGGCCTTGACGGACCAGATCATGCGGCAGTTCTCGTGATACTCGCTGCCGGGGACTTCCTTGGCATACTCGCTGATGCGGGCGCGGCGGCGCTGCTTGATGTCGAACAGTACGGGAAGATTGATGCCGTTGGGATCGTAGATGTAGCCGTTGGAATCGCTCATGGCGACGACCTTCGCGCCGAGCTGGGTGGCCTTCTCCGCCGCGTACTGGGCGACGTTGCCGCTGCCGGAGACGATGCAGGTCTTTCCCGCGAAGCTCTCATTTTTCACGGTCTTGAGGTACTCCTGCGTGAAGTAGCATACGCCGTAACCGGTGGCCTGCGTGCGGGCGAGGGAGCCGCCGTAGCTGAGGCCCTTGCCGGTCAGAACGCCGGCGTCAAAGCGGTTGGTGATCTTCTTGTACTCTCCGAAGAGATAACCGATCTCGCGGCCGCCCACGCCGATGTCGCCGGCGGGCACGTCGGTGAACTGGCCGATGTTGCGGTAGAGCTCGCTCATGAAGCTCTGGCAGAAGCGCATGACCTCGGCGTCGGACTTGCCCTTGGGATCGAAGTCGCTGCCGCCCTTGCCGCCGCCCATGGGCAGCGTGGTCAGGCTGTTTTTCAGGATCTGTTCAAAGCCCAGGAACTTGATCACGGAGGCGTTGACGGAGGGATGGAAGCGCAGGCCGCCCTTGTACGGTCCGATGGCGCTGTTGTACTGGACGCGGAAGCCGCGGTTGACCTGCACCTTGCCGCTGTCGTCCACCCAGGGGACGCGGAACTGGACAAAACGCTCCGGCTCCACAAAGCGCTCGATGATGCCGTTGGCCTCATACTCGGGATGCTTTTCGACGATGCACTCCAGGCTCTCCAGAACCTCGGTGACTGCCTGCAGGAACTCCGGCTCGCCGGGATTGCGGGCCTTGACGGTTTCCAGGACCTTGTTCAGATATGCGCTTTTCATGTTTGGCAACTCCTTTCAAAATGCTCCGTTGCGAAACGCGTTTCGCAATTGGGGTAATGGATGATTTGATGGTTTACCTGTTCAGGTACAGATCAAAGGCCGCGAGATTCATCGGAAGGTATTTTTCCTTGCGGCCGGAGAACATGTGGCGGATCTCCCCGCGGACGGTGTCAGGCCGGACGATGTCGATCTCGCGCAGAATTGCGCCCAGCATGACCATGTTGGCGGCCTTATCGTTTCCGATGGCCATGGCGTCGTCGTTGGCGGGAATGTAGCGCACGCGGATGTCGCTGCGCGTCGCCTTTTCCGGCACCAGAGAGCTGTTGATGATCAGCAGTCCGCCAGGGGCGACGAGGGATTCGAATTTCAGCAGGCTGGGGAGATTCATGACCACAAGCAGGTCGGCCTCGTTGATGAGAGGGCAGGCAATGGGCTTATCCGAGACGACGACGGTGCAGTTGGCGGTGCCGCCGCGCATTTCCGGCCCGTAGGAAGGCAGCCAGGTGACCTCTTTTCCCTCGTCCATGGCGGCTTTGGCGAGCATCTGACCGATGGCCAGCGTGCCCTGTCCGCCGCTGCCGGCAAAAAACATCTTCTGTTTCATCGCTCAATATCCCTCCGGCTTTCTGAAATTTCCGATCGGATAATAGGCGGCCATCTCCGTCTCCACCCATTTGAGCGCGTCCGCCGGGGCGAGACCCCAGTTGGTGGGACAGGCGGAGAGAAACTCGACAAAGGTAAAGCCAAGGCCCGCCTTCTGGATCTCCAGCGCGGTTTGGACGGCCTTCTTCGCCCTGCGGACATTGGCGGGATTGTTCAGCATGACGCGCTCGACGTAAACGGCGCAGGGCACTGCGGCGAGGATCTCGCACATCTTCAGCGGCAGGCCTGCCTGCTCGACCGTGCGTCCGTCCACGCAGGTGGTGGCCCGCTGGCCGATGAGGGTCGTCGGGGCCATCTGGCCGCCGGTCATGCCGTAAATCGCATTGTTGATGAAAAAGGTCGTGAATTTTTCCCCGCGGTGCGCCGCGTGGAGGATCTCGCCGGCGCCGATGCTGGCAAGGTCACCGTCGCCCTGATAGGTGAAAACCACCTTGTCCGGATGGACCCGGCGGATGCCCGAGGCGATAGCCGGGGCGCGCCCGTGGGTGGACTCGCACATGTCGACGTTCATGAAGTGGTGGGCGTTGATGCTGCAGCCGATGGGAACGACGCCGATGGTGCTGCCCAGCTCGCCGCGCTCCTCCAGGACTTCCATGATGAGGCGGTGGGCGATGCCGTGGGAGCAGCCGGGGCAGTAACTGGTGTCGACAGGGGTCATGCCCCTGGTGATCTCAAATACCGGTTTCATATCACTTTACCCCCTCCAGCAGTTTCTTTGCCCGATCGACGATCTCCAGCGAGCTCGGCACAATGCCGCCGGTGCGGTTGATGAGCCCGACCGGCCAGCGGCCGGCCACGGCGGCCTTGACGTCCGTGAGCATCTGCCCCATGTTCAGCTCCGTGGAGATGACGATCTTCGTCTTCGGGACGATCTCATCGAAGGCGGCGTCTGGGTAGGGCCACAGGGAGATCGGCCGGATCAGACCGGCTTTGATGCCCTGCTCCTCCAGCAGCTCGATGGCCTCCGCGCAAAGGCGGGACATGGTGCCGAAGGCGACGAAGACGATCTCCGCGTCCTCGAGGTTCATGGTTTTGTAGCGGACAAGCGCTTTCTCGGCCTCCGCGTATTTTTCAAAGAGGTGCTCCACATGCTT
>Ga0079305_1001923_pt1 | contig 21906 bp, 19 predicted proteins | sample LMS_cellobiose_e_FD_79183 | JGI IMG/M metagenome (GOLD analysis project Ga0079305, IMG submission 79183) | Rumen-fistulated moose microbial communities from Alaska, USA - LMS_cellobiose_enrichment | ecosystem: Host-associated > Mammals > Digestive system > Stomach > Rumen fluid ... | reverse complement strand
TCACGATGAGCGAGCGGTATATCACCGACCGCTGCCTGCCCGATAAGGCGATCGATCTGCTGGATGAGGCGTGCTCCTGCTGCACGCTTTCCAATGCGGCGCTCGATCGCTATGAAAAGCTGGGCCGCATCAAGGCGGAAAAGGAAAAGAGTATTGAATCGCTTGAGGCGCAGACGGAAATGCCCGCTTATCAGGCGATCGCGGAGCTCAAATCCGACGTTGCGCGGATCGATGAACAGCTGCGGGCGCTCGAACCGGAAGCCTTCGGGCGTGAGGTCACGGTCGATGATCTTGCTCGCGTTGTGGAGCTCTGGACCGGCATCCCCGCCGCCAAAATCCGCGAGGGGGAGCTGGCAAAGGTCGCCGACCTCGCAAACGCGCTCAAGCGGCACATTATCGGGCAGGATGAGGCCGTTGAAGCCGTTGCCGCAGCGGTGCGCCGCACGCGGATTCAGCTTTCCGACCGGCCGCGCCCCGCGTCGTTTATTTTTGTCGGGCCGACGGGCGTCGGCAAGACCGAGCTGGTGCGCCGCCTTTCGGAGGAGCTGTTTGATTCCACCGAGCCGATGATCCGCGTGGATATGTCTGAATATATGGAAAAACACACCGTTTCGCGCCTGATCGGCTCGCCGCCCGGCTATGTCGGCTACGACGAGGCGGGCCAGCTGACCGAAAAGGTCCGCCGTCGGCCCTACTCCGTGCTGCTGTTTGACGAGATCGAAAAGGCGCACCCCGATGTGCTCAATATCCTGCTGCAGATTCTCGACGAGGGCTTTGTCACCGATGCGCAGGGGAGAAAGGTCAATTTTGCCAATACCGTGATCGTGATGACGTCGAATGCCGGCTCAAACGAGCAGGGCAGCGCGCTCGGCTTCGGCCGGACGGACGACGGGTTTGCCCGCGAGCGCGCGGAGAAGGCGCTGCGGAGCTTTTTGCGGCCGGAATTTCTGGCGCGCGTCGATGAGGTGGTTTATTTCCGCGCACTCGGCGAGGAGGATTACCGAAAGATCGCGGGCCTGCTGCTCGATGAGCTCAAGGAGCCGCTGCGCCGGCGCGACGTGCGCTTTGGCTATGACGAGGCGGCGACCGCCGCAATTGCCAAAGAGGCCTGCGACGGCAGGGCGGGCGCCCGCGAGCTGCGCCGTGTGATCCGCCGCCGCGTGGAGGACCCGCTGACGACGCTGCTCATCGATCGCGCGAGCGATCCGCCTGCGCTCGTCGCGCTGACAGCAAAGGACGGGGAGCTCGTCCTTGAGGCGCAATAAAGAAAGGAAAGTGATCCCCCTTTGCCGGTCGGCAGAGGGGGATTTCGTATGTCTGCGGCGAGCCCCGACAGGGGTTCGGCTTTTTCGCTGCGCGGCAGAATCATACTCCCCTGCCGAAAGAAACCAACCTCCGGCCTCGGCACAGGAAGGATGTGTGAAGGAAACCCGTTGAGGGGTTTCCTTCGCATTCAATCAACGACTTCTTTTTTCGCGCAGCGAAAAGCGAAAAAAGAAGCCGCCGTTCCCCGGAGAGCGGGAACGGCGGTGAAGCATACAATTGTGTACTGTAGAGCGGAACCCTTTTCGGTATCTGAGATTCGATCGGTTGGATCAAAAATCAGAGAGCAGCACCGGTGATGGGGTTGGCAGTCACAGTGGGGGTAGCGGTCTCAGCGGGGGCGACGGCAGCGCCGACAGCCAGCTCGACGTCGGAGACAACATACCGGCCGAGGGTCTTGGTCTTGATGGAGAACGCTTCCTCGAAGGAATCATACTTCGCGTTGACGGGCTGAAGGGCGCCGTCCCTGTACTCGTAGATGAACTGGCCTTCCTCAGCGGGGATCAGCAGGGTGCCGGTCTTGCGGAAGGTAGCGCCGTTGAAGTTGTAGAAATCGAGGTTGGCGGAGGGATAAGCCTTCTCAACAGCTTCGATCTCATCGGTATCCATCGAGAGGACGAGCTCGCCCTGGTGCGAGGTATCGACGGTGAAGGAAACGTCGTCATCTTCCTCGAAGGAAATCTCGGTCTCCTCGTCCTGCTCGTCAAGATCCGCAAAGTTGAAGATCATGCCGGTATCGGTGACGACGAGATCGGTGGCCTTGGCAAAGCCGAGGGTGATGGTGACGTCGATTTCGGCCTTATCGGCCTTGACCTTCTTCTGCGTCGCGTCGGCATCGGTCGGTGTGGAGTAGGCCTTGCCGGTCAGGGTGATCTTGCCTTCGACGTCCTTCTCGCTCTTCTCGGAGCCGGTGGTGGTGATGGCGATGTGATAGTAGTTGTCCTTCTTGACGATGTCGGTGGACTTGACATACTTGCCGTTGGAAGTCCACTTGGCGGAAATCTTCAGCCCGGAGACAGCGTCAGCCTGGGTGACCTTCTGGCCGTCGGCGTCGATCAGGGGGATATAGACGGTCTTGCCGTAGGGAATCGTCTCATCCTCAACGGAGACGAAGTTGTTCTTGCCCCTGCGAAGGGTGATTTCAAAAGCGTCAACGTTGAATTCCTTATCGCCGTTGAGCAGGGTCTGCTTGCTGTTCTTGCTCAGGCTGGTGTTCGCAGCCAGCGCGACAGAAGCAAGGGACAGAACCATGGCGACAGCCAGGACGAGTGCAAAAAGCTTCTTCATGGTCAATAATACCTCCTAAATAGTTTTTATTTGAACGGTCTCTCCAACCCGCTCAAAACGGTTTTGGGCTTTCGCAAAGAACTGGGGATGGGAGCCCCCGACCTTTGTTGCGTTGAGTATAACACGGCTTTGCAAAAATTGCAACCCCTTTTTTGAAAAAATGTCATCTTTTTTGAAAATAAATTACATTTTGATTACAGCATGAAAGGGGAACGTTTCTTTTCTTCCGGCGGGAACTGCCGAAAAACCGCATGACAAAGCGAAAAAACGGAAATTTGATTTTTCTCCGCCGCCGCGCAAAAGATGACAAAATTTTCCCCGCAGAGGAAAGAGCCGCGGCCTTGCCGGTCCGCACGGCCTCCGCCGTGTTTTTTCTTTGTACCGGCGCCGCGCGCGCCATCCGGCGGCAAATGCGGCAAATTTTCGGGCCGAGCTGCGTCAAAGGGCGGCGCCGCGCCGTGAAAACGCGCCGGATCCGCCGGTTTTCGGGCCCGACGAAAACTAACAAGCAACAAACAAGCAACAACTCCTGTCCGTGTGTTTTGCGTTTGTGCCGCGTCATTCCCCCGAAGAAAACAGGGCGAGATCAATCGCCTGCATGGCCCGCGTCTCGCTCTCGGCAAAGACGTGGCTGTAAACATTCAGCGTTGTCTGCGTCGTGGCGTGGCCGAGCCGGTCCGCCACCACGCGGGCCGAGATATCCGAGTTGATCAGCAGCGACGCGTAAGTATGGCGCAGCGAATGCAGATGCAGCTGCTGCGGCAGGTCCGTCCCGCGGAGGACCCGCTTGAGCTTTGCGTTCATGTTGGCGCCGAGGTAAAAGCCCCCGGACTGGTTCGTGAAAACAAGCTCCGCGTTTTTCCATGCCGCGCCCACGGCCAGCCGCCGCTGTCCCTGCAGGAGCTTATGCCGCCTCAGGAGCCTGACGACAGATTCCGGCAGCAGGATCCGGCGGGCGCTGCTCTTCGTTTTCGGCTCTTGGCGGAGATACTGCCCGTTTACCCGGACGAGGGTACAGCGGATAAACATCGTATTCGTATCCAGGCTGATATCCTCCCAGTACAGCGCGGAAAGCTCTCCGGCGCGGATGCCGGAGGCGATCATCAGGTTGACGATGACCTCAAACTGGAAATCCTCCTGCGCGGCGAGCAGCTCCAGCAGCCTGCGGCACTGCCCCTCGTCAAGATAGGCGGCGGGCGGCGTATCGTTTTTCAGCGGCGTCATAAGCTTGCAGGGGTTTCGCCGCATGATCTCCTTTTTTACGGCAGCCGAAAAAATCGCCGAGAGGTTTGCCCGAAGCGCGTTCGTCGTGGCGCCGGACAGGCCGTGCTTTTCGGTCACGTCGTCAAAAGCGCTTTCAAGCGGCAGGCCGAGCGCGGCGGAAAGCTTTTCGGCCGTTTTGCGGGAGACGGTGTCGCCCCGCAGCGCCGTGTAGAGCGTCACGCGGTCGATGCCGGATTTTTTCGAAAGCGCGTCCCGCGTGAAGCCGTCGCACAGCGACGGCTTCCGGAGCCTGTAGCGGTGCTTCAGGTTGCCGGAGCGCTTCAGCTCCGCGAACAGGCTGTCCAGCATAGCGGGAGTGATGCTGCCCAGCCTGCGCTTTCCCAGCGCGGGCATGATGTGGTCGCCGATCCCCTGCCGATAGACCGAAAGGACGTTCGGCTTGAGCGTCAGCGGCGCGACCGCCGTATAGTACCACTCCGCAAGCTCCGCAAAGGTCCGGTTCTCGTCGAGAGAAACATAGCCCCTGATCTGTTCCTCCCAGACAGCCGCATACTGCCGCGCGAGCTTCTCCGCTTTTTTCGGCGTAACGCCGTCCGGCGGGCGGTAGGTCGTCGTCTTTCTGCGCTGCCGGCCGTTTTCATCGTAGCCCATGGATACGGTGACGGTAAATGTGTTGCCGCGCTTTCTGATCCCCGCCATTGTGATCGCCTTCCTTTCCAAAGCACGGGCGCTGCAGCTCAATACGGCTGTACCTCTGTCGCGCCGCTGCGCGTTCATCCCTGTCCCAAAATTATAAAAGTAAGAGACAAACAAACAAATAACCGCGGCAAAAAAACAGAAGAACCTTGCGGCGCACGGCCTTTCCAAAGGGAAGTATACTTTATTTAGGAGGAAATTTCAACATGAAGAAGCTTTTTGCACTTGTTCTGGCTGTTGCCATGGTTCTGTCTCTGGCTTCTGTTGCGATGGCGAACTCCTTCGGCACCACCAATAACCCGGTGCTGGTCGAGGATGCGGACGGCAAGCTGCAGGTTCAGTACGACGATACCAGCTTTTATAAGTGGGATGGCGACAACAAGGTATTCGTTGCCAACAACGGCACAACTCCTTACGGCAAGACCATCTATATCCAGCTCCTGGATTCCGAAGGCAACCCTGTCACCAAGAATGACGCTGTTTCCGGCCTGAAGGTCACTGCCAAGTGGACCCAGAACGGCAAGTACGTCAAGAGCGTTGAGATCGTCAAGAAGGGCGGTCAGTATATGATCGCCATCAACACCCAGGGCTCCGAGACCAAGGAGAAGGATGTTGTCGGTACCATCACCGTCACCGGTAAGGGCTATGCCACCGGCACCGACTACAAGGAGGACAAGAAGTACTCCACCAAGAAGACCGAGATCGACGTTGAGCTGAACCTCAAGTTCGCGTCTGCCAACGAGGGCGATGCGGTTCCCGAGAACGGCGCTTTCTATGAGTTCAGCGAGTGGGACGGCGACGAGGAAGAGGAGATCACCTTCGAGAAAGATGACGACGTTTCCTTCACCGTCGATACCACCCATCAGGGCGACCTCGTCCTCGCGATGAACACCGATGAGAATGAGGCTGTTACCAAGCTGTATCCCTCTGCCAACCTCGATTTCTACAACTTCAACGGCGCTACCTTCCGCAAGACCGGCACCCTGCTGATCCCCGCTGAGGAAGGCCAGTTCATCTATGAGGTCAAGGATGGCGCTCTCCAGGCTGTCAACGCGAAGTATGACTCCTTCGAGGAAGCTTTCACCATCAAGACCAAGACCCTCGGCCAGTACGTCCTCTCTGACGTCGAGCTCGCTGTCGGCACTGCCGTCGCTCCCGCCGAGGCCGCTGCGGCCACTCCCGTTGCTGTCGCTGCCAACCCCTCCACCGGTGCTGCTCTCTGATTTTTGATCCAACCGATCGAATCTCAGATACCGAAAAGGGTTTAGCTCTACAGTACACAATCGTACGCTTCACCGCCGTTCCCGCTCTCCGGGGAACGGCGGTCCTTTTTCTGCAGAAGCTATTGCAAAGGCCCCTCCCCGCCGGATGGCGGGGAGGGGCCTTTTGGGGGATCGGGTCCTTTTCTGCCCGAAACAGATCATCGTCTCACTGTGTTTCAAGCGCGAGCGCGCCCGCCTGCCTGATTTTTCGGCCGCTGCGCCCAAAGCGGTACGGCTCATCCGCCGCGGGCGGCCCGGACGCGCTTTGGCCCTTGGCGGGGCTCTCTCACGCATCCTTCCTGCGCCGGCGCAGCGGGCATCCTGTGCAGATGGCGGAAATCCCGCCAAAAAGCATCCCTGCGGCAGGGAGCGCCGTGCGGCGGCGCGCTGCCGCCGGCTCTGCCGCTGCGGGTCAGTCGAAGAAGCGGGCGGAGCGTATCCGCATCCGGTCAAAGCTTTTCGGCATACAAACAGCCCGCCCCTTCGCAGCCGTTGCCGCGAAGGGGCGGGCTTGTTTGCCGCTGCGGGTCAGTCGTCGTTGCCGTCATTCCATTGCCATTGCGTGATGACAATCTCGTCGTCGGAGGAGGATTGCGACTCGGCGGCCTCATTCGAACCGCCCTGTCCCCCAGAGGCGTTTTCGTGCTCTTCCTCCTCGGGCGCATCGCCGAAGGAGTGGCTGAGGCAGAGCTGCGGCAGCGACGCCGCATTGTACCAGCCGACGCCGCGGTTTGTCTCGTAGCCGGTCTCCTGGTTGACGATACTGCAGAAATTATCGTTGAACAGGTTGCCGCTGATGCGGCAGAAGCCCATCTGCACGACGTTCGCGCTGTTGCCGAAGGTGAAGGGCCTGACCTCCAGTCCCTCATGCACGTGCGACATGATCGTTTTCCAAATGAGCGGCGGGGGATAGTAGTGGCCGGCGTAGTTGATCGTTTCGAGCTGGTCGTAGCCCAGCCAGCAGGCGCCGACGTAATACGGCGTTACGCCGATGAACCACTGGTTTTCGTCGTTCTGCGAGGTGCCGGTTTTGCCTGCGATCGGCATTGCGCCGAATTTGGCGGGCGTGCCGGTGCCGGGGGAGGAATCGGTAACGCGCTGCAGCAGCTGGTTCATGATCGTTGCGGTCTCGAGCGAGATGACGCGGTGCGGAATGGCCTTGTTTTCCAAAATCACATTGCCCTCGGCGTCCATCACCTTTGTGTAGGAATGCGGCGCATAGTAAAGGCCGCCGTTGCCGAAAATCTGGTAGCCCGCCGCCATTTCGAGCGGCGTGACGCCCTCGGTCAGCGCGCCGATCGACATCGGGGCGAGATCGGCGTCGCTCGGCACCAGGCTCGTAAAGCCGAGCTGGTTGATCATAAAGTCGTACGCCACCCGGGGCGTGAGCAGCTGCATGGTCTTGACGGCTACCGTATTCGTCGAGCGCTGGATGGCTTCAACGACCGGCATGGGGCCGAGATAGGTGTTGTTCGAGTTCTTCGGCCACAGAGAGGTCGGATCGCTGGGATTGAGCTGGATCGGGCTGTCCTCAAAGATCGTGGAATAATTGATGATGCCGTATTCGACGGCCAGCGAGTAAACCGAAAGCGGCTTGATCGAGGAGCCCGGCTGACGCTTGGCGCTCGTTGCGCGATTGAAAAGGCGCGCGCCGGTCTTTTCGCGGTTGGAGCCGACGATCGCCTTGATGCCGCCCTGCAGATCGAGAATGACGAATGCGGATTCCGGATATTCCGCGTTGTTGATCGCAGGGAAGGTATCGGGATCAAGGTATGCCTGCTCGAGATATTCCTGCATCTCGGGATCGACTGTCGTATAGATGCGCAGGCCCGCCGTGCGCAGCGCCGTGAGCGCGCCGGCCTCGGTGTAGCCCGCTTTTTCAACGAGGTCGTTGAGCACTTCCTCATAAACGGTATCGACGAACCAGTTCTGCACCTCGGTGATGGATTCGGTGTAGGTTTCGGCTTCAAAGACCATGTTCTGCTTTACGGCGGCGTCGTATTGCGCGTCGGTCAGCATGGGCGTGCCGTCGGGCCGCGTCTGCTCGTGCATCATGCTGAGCACGCGCAGCTGGCGCTCCCGATTGCTCTCGGGATGCACAAACGGGTTCCATTTGGAGGGGTTTTGCGTGATGGCGATGACCGAGGCGCATTCGGCGGCCGTCAGCTCGCTCACATCCTTGCCGAAGTAGACGTTGGCTGCGGATTGTACGCCGTTCGTTCCGTTGCCGAGCGCAATCGTGTTGAGATACGTTTCGAGGATCTGCTCCTTCGAGTAGTTTTTCTCGAGATTGATCGCGCGGAAAATCTCGCGGATTTTGCGGTCAACGCGGAACTCGTTATCGTCGGTGACGTTTTTGACCACCTGCTGCGTGATCGTGGAGCCGCCGTAATAGTCGGTCGCGAGCGGGTTGAGGTAATTGATCGTCGCGCCGATCGTGCGGACCAGGTCGATGCCGGAGTGGTTCCAGAAGCGCTTGTCCTCAACCGCGACGGCGGCGTCCTTCATCGCCTGCGGGATCTGGTCGTAATCGACCCAGATGCGGTTTTCGCTGTTCTGCACGCGCTGCAGCTCGATCATTTCCCCTGTTTCGGCGTCCTCGGCATAAATGATCGTCGTATAACTCATTGCGGCCGTGTCGAGCACAATTTTATCGCTCGAATCAAGCGTATTGAGAACATAAACCGTCAGCACGCAGGCAACGATACAGGCGGTGATGACACCGATCATAAAAAGGATCGCAATAAAGCGGCCGATCAGGCGAATAGGGCTCAGGCGACGAACCTTGCGGCGCTGCCGTCCGGAGTCGGTTGCCATACGGATTCCTCCCTTGGTCAAAAAAAGTTTCCCATAAATAAAGTGTCGGTTCGGGGCGGTTTTGCCGCATCGGGCCGAAAACGCTCCCGCGCGCGAAAACGCACATCGGACATATAGCGATAGTATAACACAAAATGCGCCGTTTGTGTATCCCTTTTGTGCGGCGTCCGGCGGTATAAAGGCGCATGCTCTGCGGCATACTACAGCCGAAGGGGGGCATCCGCATGAAGAAAACCGTTACGGCGTCTTTGGGGCTCGCCGCGGCCGGTCTGATCGGGTTTGCGATCGGCTTCACTGCCGCGCCGGAGAAAGGCGCTTCGCCCGCCGCACCCGCGGCCGCCGAGGCATCGAGCGTCCCCGCGCCGCTCTACCGCCTCGGCGAGAGCGACGGAAAGCTGGCCGTTTACCTTGCGGGAAAAAGCACGCCGGAGCTCGTTTTTGACGTGTGGATTCATAATCTGCCGGATGTGGACCGAGAGCGGCTCGGCGCCGGCATCGACGTGCCGGACGAAGAGACGCTGACGGCGCTGATCGAGGACTATACGAGTTGATTTTAGGGCAGGGATGGGGCAAAATGCAATCTTTTCCGAAAAGATAACACGGCCTGTAACTATTTTCCCCAAAAAAACTTTGAAATGTCATTGAATTTTTATTGAAAAAGGATGATTTTTTCTTGCGCGGCCCCTATAATAAAAGCACAAACAGAAATTGAATGTGGGTCGAGCGAAAGGACTCCGCATTCAAAATACCTCCTAAATAGCGGAAGAGACCGTCGGTGAGCAGCCCGGCGGTTTTTTTCTGTTTTCGGCCGGCTGCGCACACGGCTGATCCGCCGCGCCGTTTCGGTCCGGAATCCCTGCCGGAGCGGCTTTTTTCCGCATGATTGTATTTTTCCGCACTTTCCTGTACAATAGACCCAACAGCGATGCTGATTCTGACGCAAAGGGGTCCCCCGATGAAGAGAAAAGACGGAAAGCTGCTCGACAGCAACAACGCCATGTATATCGCGATGTCCTACGTGCTGCAAAAGCGGTACGACGCAATGAATTTTGTGACAATCTATCTGCCGATGGAACCGATGCGCGCGTATATCAACGCGGCGCGCCGCAAAACGCCAGGCCTCAGCTATCTCTCGCTTGTTCTCTCCGCCTATACGCGGGCGGTCGCGCGCTACCCCGGGCTCAAGCGCTTTGTGGTCAACCGGCGGGTTTATTGCAGCGACCGCTTTACGGCGGGTATGGTCGTGCTCCGCCCGGGCGCGGAGAGTACGATGGATAAAATCGTCTTTGACGAGCGCGATACGATCTTTGACGTCAACCGCCGCATGGGCGAGTTTGTTGCGCGCAACCGCAGCACACAGGAGAAAAACAAGCTCGACGCTCTGCTCGCATTTCTGGTGCGTCATCCGATCCTGATCGGGTCGATCGTCAATGTCCTGATGTGGATGGACCGTCACAATCTGCTGCCACGGGCGGTGATGGAGGCAAGCCCGTTCCACGCGAATCTGCTGATCTCGAATCTGGCGAGCATCCGGCTGCCGCAGATTTACCACCATATTTACGATTTCGGCACGATGAATGTCGCCGTTACGATCGGCGTGCCCGAGAAACGCGTCGAATCCGACCACGGCACCTTCGTCGAGCGCGAGTACCTGCCGCTCGGCATCGTGATGGATGAGCGTGTGGCAGACGGCCGATACTTCGGACAGGTGCTGCACTATATCCAGCATCTGGTGAATCACCCGCAGGAGCTTGAGGAGCCGCCCGAAACGGTTGTATATGACCCGACACGATAAGAAAATGGAAATCACCCGCCGAGTGAAGGCGTAGGATCAAGGCAGACGCACGCAAAACGCCGTGAGGTCTGCCTTTTCTTTTCCGTTGCCGCGGCCGCCGCGCCGTGGTACAATAAAAAAGAGCAGAAGAAAAGCCAAGCCCCGGTGAGAAAGGATGTTGGACTATGCGCATGTATGATATCATCCGCAAAAAGCGCGACGGCGGCACGCTCACGCGCGAAGAAATTTCCGCTTTTGTGCGCGGCGTGACGGAGGACTCCATTCCCGACTATCAGACGGCGGCGCTGCTCATGGCCGTTTATTTCCGCGGCCTCACAGACGAGGAGACGGCGATTCTCACGGATGAGATGGCCCATTCCGGCGATACGGTGGATCTTTCTCCGATCGAGGGCGTCAAGGTCGATAAGCACTCCACCGGCGGCGTCGGCGACAAAACGACGCTGATCGCCGTGCCGATCGCCGCGGCGTGCGGCGTGCGCGTCGCGAAGATGTCCGGCCGCGGGCTGGGCCACACGGGCGGCACGATCGATAAGCTGGAATCGATCCCCGGCTTTTGCACCGCGCTGCCGCCCGAACGGTTTTTCGATGTTGTGCGCGAAACGGGCGCCGCGGTCGTCGGGCAGACGGGAAATCTGGCCCCCGCCGATAAAAAGCTCTACGCCCTGCGCGATGTGACCGCTACGGTAGACAGCGTCGGGCTGATCGCCGCCTCGATCATGAGCAAAAAGCTTGCCGCCGGCGCCGATGCGATCGTGCTCGATGTCAAAACGGGCAGCGGCGCGTTTATGAAGACGGTTGAAGATTCGATCCGGCTTGCGCAGGCGATGGTCGCGATCGGCGAGCATACGGGCCGGCGCACCGTCGCGCTTATCACGGATATGGACCGCCCGCTCGGCTTTGCGATCGGCAATTCCCTCGAGGTGTGCGAGGCGGTCGAGACGCTGCGCGGCCGCGGTCCCGAAGACCTTACGGCGGTCTGTCTGGAGCTGGCCGCCAACATGCTTTGCCTCGGCGGGCTGGGCGATATCGGCGCCTGCCGCGCGCTTGCCCGCGAGGCGCTGGAGAACGGCCGCGCCTTTGAGGCGTTTTGCCGCATGGCGGCGGCGCAGGGCGGCGACGCTTCCTATCTGACCGATCCGGCGAAGTTTGCGCGGGCGTCCGTCATGCGCGATGTGGCGGCGTCCGAGAGCGGCTGGCTGACCGCCATGGATACCGAAGCGGTGGGCGAAAGCTCCGTCGTGCTCGGCGCGGGCCGCGAGACGAAGGACAGCCCGATCGATTTTTCGGCCGGTATTCTGCTGCGCAAAAAGCCCGGCGACCGTGTGGAAAAGGGCGACGTGATTGCAACGCTTTGCACAAACGACGAAAAGTCTGCGGCGCCCGCCGCAAAGCGCTTTTTGGCGGCGGTACGCATCGGCGGTACGGCGCCGGCCGCGGTGCCGCTCATCCATGCGCGCGTGGATGCGGGCGGGGTCGAGCGGTTTACGGAGGCCTGAAATAGAATCCGTTTTGGCTTGTCTTTCTGGATGTCGATCTCACGTTCGACGCGCATCGGCTCGGCCTGCTGCCGGATTTTGCCGGTTACGCTCTGGTCGCGCCCGCTTGCAATGGGGCTGTGCGCCTACAGCGCGGCGCTCTATGCGGCGGACCTGTTCGGCGCGGCAGGGCAGACCGGGGCGGTTTTTCTGGCGGCCGCGTTGCTCGGCGTATTGCTTTCGCTTGTGATGCTGTATCGGATCACGCAGGGCGTCGCGGAGACGGAAACGCGCCGTGAGGCCGCGCTCGGCGCAGAGGAGCTTCGAGCGGCGTGGACGTGGCTTGCCGTTTCTCAAATCGCGGCGGCGATCTCCGCCGGTTTCCTGCCGCCGATCGCAGTCGTTTGCCTGATCGCGGCGGTCGTGTGCGCGCTTGTCTTTTTGATACGGTTTTCCCGCACGAAACGGTGCTGGGAGGCGTTGACGGAGCAAAAGCGTCTTTAAAGAAAAAACGGCGGAGCAGATTTTCTGCTCCGCCGTTTTTCATTGCCGGCAAAGGGCCCGAAGGTTTTTGCGAGCCCGCCTTTGCGGTCGGGCTTTACGACGGGGATCGGGCTGTTTTGTCGGCTTCCTTTTTTGTTTTGGCTTCGTGCCGGCGCACGAGGACGTGCAGGGCGCAGTCGGCCAGCAGCGCAAACCCGAAGGCGTCCGTGTAATACCCGACCGTCCTTTCCTGCGCGAGCAGAAACATGAGGCCGAAAAAGAGCGCGAAAATTCCTTCGGCGAGGTACATCCAGAAGCGCAGACGATGTCCGCGGCTCTTTTGCATGTGCGCGGCGCTGAGGAAAGCATACAGCAGCATTACGCCGCCGGCAACGGCGCTGACGAGCACGAGCAGCGCCTGCTCGCGCACAAACGAGAGCGCGAGCAGCACCAACAGAACGATGCAGAGGGTCACGCGCGTCTGCTCGCGGTGCAGCTCCCAATTTTTCCGGTGCAGAAGCCGCACGGTGACGGCGGTCTCCCACGCCGCGACGGCGAAAAGCAACAGCGCGAGCGCCCACCGGATGAGCCCGGGAGGCAGCAGCGCCAGCGTAAGGCCCGCCGCGCCCATTGCAATCTCCGTGGAGAAGCTTCGGAAAAAGCCGGGGATCGTTTTGGTATCGGGGGTGAGAAACCCTTCGTCCAGCTCCGTTTCCACCGCGGCGGCGGGGAGCAGCATCAGCGCCTTTTTGGCAACGGGATCGGCGTTGATCAGCGTGATCAACACATCTTCAAACGCTGTCGGCCCCATCTGCACCAGATCAAACAGGCTTTCGGCGCCGCTGTGGGCCAGCGCGGCGAACAGTTCATCCGTTACGCGGCTGCGCTGCTCGGTCGGCACGCCCGTGAGCCAGCGGTCGATCACCTCGTTGGCGCGCAGGCTGTGGGGGCTGTGCGTATCGGCCGGCGCGAGGGCGCCGTTTTCAAATCCCCATGAAAAGATCGAATGCTGGGCGAGGGTTTTCGCGGTGCTTTTGACGATGCGCGTATCGGGGATGCGCGGCGCAAAGAGCTTGCCGATGATGCAGTATTCCGGAACGATCATCGTGGCCCTTTCATCGATCCGCGCGAGGAGCGCCGGCGACAAAACCTCGGGGCAGAGCCCCGGCCCGTCGTTGATATAGAGATGCAGGATGCGCGCCTGCCGTTCGTCATCCAGCAGGCATGCGGCGTAGAGCGTGAGGTTCGCTCCCTTTGAGTGCCCGCCGACGTAAAAGCGAACTCCCGGGTCGAGATGCGCCCGCAGGTATTCGAGCGCCAGCTCCTGCGCGCGCGTGCGCGTGAAGCTGATCATAAAATCTTCCTTCCAGCCGGCGATGGAGCTGTCGGTGCCGCGAAAGGCGATGAAGCGCGTTTGCCCGTCGAGCTCAAACGTCACCGCGGAAAACTGTACCGGATCCTTCGGATCCCCGTCAAAGACATCGACGTAATCCCGCACGGCCAGGCGCCCGAAGCGCGCGGATTCGGCCGCGCGCCGCACAACGTCCGCCATGCTGACGTCGGTATCGGTCGTCATCATTTCGACGCCGCGCCCGCGCAGGAGCATGTCATAGCATTCGCGCAGCGTGCGCGGTCTGCCGTCCAGGCATTCGTCCGGGAATTTGAGGTATGCCAGCGCGCAGAAAACCAGGTTATCCGCGTCGCAAAAGCCGCGCTCCGCGAACGTAAGATCGCCGCGCCAACAGATATAGTCGAGCAGTCGGTCCATCCGGTCCCCTCCTTCGGCGTCGATTGCTTTTTCACCAGTATAACACGGACGGACACGTTTGCAAGCCGAAACGGCGCAATTTATGCGCGGCGGACTGTTTACAAACCGGACGGGCCGTCTTATAATGGTACCATCATTTTGCAATTTTGCAGGGAGGAAGTCTGCATGAAAACCTATCGTATCGCCGTGATCCCGGGAGACGGGATCGGCCCCGAGGTGCTGGCCGAGGGGATGAAGGCGCTCGACGCGGTCGCCGCGCTTGACGGCGGCTTTGCTTTTGCGTACACGATCTATCCGTGGGGCTGCGAATATTATCTGAAAAACGGCTGCATGATGCCCGAAAACGGCATGGAGCTGCTGGAGCAGTCCGACGCCATCCTGCTCGGCGCGGTCGGATATCCGGGCGTTCCCGACCACATCTCTCTGCGCGGGCTGCTGCTGCGCATCCGAAAGGGCTTTGATCAGTATGTCAACCTGCGTCCCGTCAAGCTGCTGAAGGGCGCGGATTGCCCGCTGAAAAACGTGCCGCGTGAGGCTGTCGATATGATCTTTGTGCGCGAAAACAGCGAGGGCGAATACGCCGGCAGCGGCGCGTGGCTCTATCGGGATCAGCCGAATGAGGTCGTCATCCAGGACGGCGTATTTTCCCGCCGCGGCTGCGAGCGCATCATCCGCTATGCCTTTGAGCTGGCGAGGCGCGAGAAGCGCAGCCTCACCAGCGTCAGCAAGGCGAATGCGCTCAATTACTCCATGGTCTTTTGGGATCAGATTTTCGCCGAGGTCGGGCGCGAATATCCCGATGTGGAGACGCATGCGCTGCTCGTCGATGCGGCGAGCATGTTTATGGTGCATGATCCGGGGCGCTTCGGCGTCGTCGTTACGTCCAACCTTTTCGGCGATATCCTCACCGATCTGGGCGCGGCCATCGCGGGCGGCATGGGGCTTGCGGCGGGCGCAAATCTCAATCCCGAGCGCAAATTCCCCTCGATGTTTGAGCCGATCCACGGCTCCGCGCCCGATATCGCGGGGCTGCAGCAGGCCAACCCGCTCGCAACCGTCTGGTCGGCGGCGCAGATGCTGGAGTTTTTCGGCTATCCCGCATGGTCGGATCGCCTGATCGGCGTGATCGAGCAGGTGCTCGTCGAAAAGCGCGCGCTCACGCCCGATCTCGGCGGCAGCGCCAAAACGAGCGAGGTGGGCGACGAGGTGGTGCGTCTGCTGCGGCAGGCAAAATAACGGGGATGGAAAAGGGAACGCCGCAGGCGTTCCCTTTTTTCATGCGTCAAAAAAGATTTGCCAGCATGCCGAGCCCGTAGAGCGCCGGCTGATGCAGCAGATAAATGAGCAGCGAATGCCGTCCCATCCACGAGAGAACCGGAATGCGCGGGATTTGCACGGGCGGACGGCCCTCCCGCAACCGGAAGAAGAACGCCCCTGCGCAAAAGAGGAAAAACCACGGCACGAGCGGAAAATAGTCCGACGAGACGAATCCGGCGGGCGGAAAGCCCAGAAATGCGGTGAGCTGGCTGCGATACAGCGTCCGCGGCAGCGCGGAGCCGAGGAGCAGCCCCTGCGGGATGCGATAGGTGAGCGCAAAGAGCGCGGCCGAGCAGCCGAGCCCGACGGCGGGCGGCAGTTTCTCCGCGGCAGGGCGCAGCAGGCGCAGCAGCAGCGTGCAGGCGCCGAGCAGCGTCAGTACGCCGAAACGGATCGGCGCCTCCGGCAAAACCGCGCTTGTGGCCGCGCGGATCAGTGCGCCGCATGCGAGCAGCAGCAGCCCGCGCCGCCAATGGCGGCGGCCCAGCGGGTGGCAGTAGCCCGAGAGCAGGATGAAGCACCAGCAAATGCTCTGCTGCCATAAAAAGCCGGGCAGAGCGGTATACCACGGCGCTTGGATGCCGCCCAGAAAGACAAGATCCCACATCCCGTGGTAAAGAATCATGCTGCACAGCGAAAAGCCGCGCAGGGCGTCGGGCAATTCCCGGCGAACGGCGGGTTGCGACACGGCGGGACCTCCTTTCGATTGGCTGCAGCGCTATTGTACCGTTCCGCCGCGCAAATTGCAAGGCCGTTTTTTTACCTGTATGTCAATATGAAAGAAAGGACCTGCGGCGGAGGCCGCGGGTCCTTTTGCAAGCGGGGAAGGGCAGACAATCAGTCTTTTTTGAGCAGGTCGCGGATCTCGCGCAGCAGCACGATATCCTCGGGATCGGGCGCGGGCTCCGGCTCGGGCGCGGGGGCCTCCTCCTTCTTGCGGCGGGCGCGGTTGACCGCCTTGACGACGAGGAAGATCATGAACGCGACGAGCAGGAAGTTGACGATGCTCTGAATGAAGTTGCCGTAGGTGATCGCCGCCTCGGGAATATCGCCGTTGGCGGGGGTGATGACATATTTGAGGTAGCTGAAATCGACGCCGCCGAACAGAATGCCGATGATCGGCATCAGGATGTCGTTGACGAGCGACGTGATGATCGCGGTAAAAGCGCCGCCGATGACAACGCCGACGGCCAGATCAAGCACGCTGCCGCGGGAGATAAATTCTTTGAATTCCGCGATAAGGCCCTTTTTTTCTTCCATGCTGTATCCCTCCGTTATGATAAGTGACTTTGCAGAAAGTATAGCAGACAGTCACAGAAAGGTCAATCGCCGGAGAGAGAATTTTTTGCCCGCCCCAGCGCGAAGCGCGCGGTCTGCAGCAGCAGCGCGCGGCCCTCCGCATCAAGCGCGCGGTAGGCGCCGAGCAGCTCGCGCTCGCCGGGGGAAAGAGACGCGCCGGCAGCCGCCTCGGCGCGCGGCGCGATGCGGTCGCGGTGCGCGGTGCGCGGGATGCCGAGCAGGTCGTTGAGGTCGGTCCCGAAATACGCCGCGATGGCGGCGAGCGTTTCAAACCGCGGCTCGCGCTCGCCGCGTTCATACATATTCAGACTGCTTTTGGTCAGCCCGAGCTGACGGGCGAGCTCCGCCTGTGAGAGCTGTTTCTCCGCCCGCAGGGCACGCAGACGTTCGCCGAATGTTGTCATCATCGAGGCCTCCTTTGCTCCGATTATACACGATTTGTGAACTTTGTCAATGTGCGGCAGCAAAAATCGATAAAGGTGCAGCGCGATATTTGGGCGTTCTGCCACTTGATTGCAGGCGCATAATCGGATATACTTTCCACAGATGAGAACATATGTTCCTCACAGCCGGCAACGGCATTTTTATGATCTGAAATGAGCACAAAAAGTGCTCGAAAGGAGCAGGAGAACGATGACGGCAACGACATTTCGGGAGAAGGTGCTGCTGGCGATGTACCGCCGGCAGATGACATGGTCCCAGCTCGCCATGCACTGCGGTTACCACCGCGTTTCGCTGAGCCGGTGGTTCAACGGCAGGCAGGAGAGCCCGCGCCTTGCGCACGCGATCGCGATGGCGCTCGGGCTTTCGCCTGACGAGTACTGATCCGACGGACATTGTGGGAAATACGCTTTCGTATGAGACGGCAGGGGCGGGAGCCGAAAAGCGAACAAAGGAGGAATGCCCTTGAGACGGAAAAAATCCGCCGCGAAATGCGCGGGCGACGCCGACGCGCTGCTGCAGAACGCCGCCGCCGATGCGGTGCGGTTTCTGCTCGATACCATGCGCGACGCCGAGGAAAAAACGGAATTGCGCATCAAATGCGCGGGCGAGGTGCTTGACCGCGCCTGCGCGGGCGACGCTGACGCCGGCGATCGGACGATCGAGGTGGTTCTGAACGACTTTGAGGAGCTCTCGGGATGAGGCTGGCAATCGACGCGCCAAACGACCGCCAGCGGGAATTTTTTGCGGCGGACCGGCGCTTTGTCGCTTACGGCGGCGCGCGGGGCGGCGGAAAATCCTGGGCGCTGCGCACCAAAGCGGTGCTGCTGGCGCTGCGCTGGGCGGGCATCCGCATCCTGATCATGCGCCGGTCTTATCCCGAGCTGCGGGAGAACCACATCCGCCCGCTCTGCAGGCTCTGCCGGTCGGTTTCCGTCTACCGCGATACCGATAAGACGCTGACGTTTCAGAACGGCAGCCTGATCCGCTTCGGCTATTGCGCCAACGAGGCGGATACCGACCAGTACCAGGGGCAGGAATACGATGTTGTGATGATCGACGAGGCGACGCAGATGACGGAGACGCAGTTCCGCATGCTGACGGCCTGCCTGCGCGGCGTCAACGCCTGCCCGAAGCGGATGTATCTCACCTGCAACCCCGGCGGCGTCGGCCATGCGTGGGTGAAGCGGCTCTTTATCGACCGCGATTTCCGCGCGGGGGAGAGCCCGCGGGATTACGCGTTTATTCCCGCGCGGGTGCGCGACAACAGGGCGCTGCTGCGCGCCGATCCCGATTATGTGCGCATGCTCGAGGCGCTGCCGGACGACCTGCGCCGCGCGTGGCTCGAGGGCGACTGGGATGCGCTTGCGGGGCAGTATTTTACGGATTTCCGCCGCGAAACGCATGTGATCGAGCCGTTTGAGCTCCCGCCCCACTGGCGGCGTTACTTCGCGATGGATTACGGCCTCGATATGCTGGCGGGCTACTGGGCGGCGTTTGATGAGCGGGGGCGGTGCTACCTCTACCGCGAGCTCTACGAAAGCGGCCTGATCGTCTCCGCCGCAGCGCAGCGCATTCTGGCGCTCACCGCCGGCGATGCGATCGACGCCTTTCTCGCGCCGAGCGATCTGTGGGGCCGCATGGCCGATACCGGTCTTTCACAGGCTGAGCGCTTCGCGCAGGAGGGCCTCTGGCTTTCGCAGGTTGTCGCCCGCTCCCGCGTGGACGGTTGGATGGAGCTCCACGAGTGGCTGCGCGGCGACCGGCTGCGCATCTTTTCGAACTGCCGCAACCTGATCCGCTGCCTGCCGCTGCTGCAGCACGACGCGCTGCGCCCCAACGATTGCGCGACCGAACCGCACGAGATCACCCACGCGCCGGATGCCCTGCGCTATCTGCTGGCGGGGCGTCCCGCTCCCGCGGCGGCGATCGATGCGCCCGCATCCGCTCTCCCGCCGGCGCTGCGCGCGGCAAAACCGTCCGCGGGAGGTTTTTTGACATGGTAAGGCAGAAAAATGGAAAACGGCGGGGCACAGCGCCCGCCGCCTGAAGGAGGAAGAAGATTCAATGGCGATACCGGTTCTCTTATCCCTGACGCTTTTTGCGTCGCTTTATGCGGCGTGGCGGGCGCGCGAAGCCTGCGCGCTGCTGCGCGCGGCGCGCGAGGAGCCCGTGCCGCTTCGGCGCGGCGCCGATACCCCCACGCCCGACCGAATCCTGCGGGAGTGGCTGTACGGAGGTGACCGCTGATGGAGCAGACGATTCTCTGGCGGCGCTACCAGGCAGGCAAGCGCTATCAGGCGGCGATGGGCTTTCCGGAAACGTTTCCGCTCTGCGTCGATTTCCGCGAGGGGCGCCAGTGGCCCGCCGCTACCCGCGCCACGCGCTCGCTGCCGCGGCCGGTGTTCAATTTCTGCGACAAGTACGTGCGCACCAAGCGCGCCAATATTCTCAATCAGCCGGTGCGGCTCGTCTATTCGCCGGCCGCCGCTTCGCCCGACGAGGGGACGCTCGCCGAAAAGGGCGCGCGCGTCTACTCGGATTTTGCCGCCTCGCTTTGGAAGGAGCTGGGGCAGGATGAGCTCAATGAGGCGTTTCTGGATGACGCCGCAACGCTCGGCACGGGCATTCTGCACTACTATTGGGATGCGGATGCGCTCAGCGGCAGCCTCGCCGGCCACGGCGCCCTGCGCGGCGAGGTGCTCGATCCGCTTACGGTGCTCTTCGGCGACCCGCAGGAGACCGATCTGCAGCGGCAGCCCTATATCCTGATCGCGACACGGGAACCCGTGGAGCGTGTTCGTACGATGGCGCGGCGGGAGGGGCTGGCGGAGTCCGCCGTGCGCGAAATCACGCCCGACAACGAGGAGCCCGACACCTACGAGGCCTCGCGTCTCGAGAACACGGATGAAAAAAAGTGCACCCTGCTCACGATGTATTATCGGCGCGGCGGGCGCGTTTGCTACGACCGCGGCACCAAAAACGTCCGCATTATTGCGGCGCGCAGCCTTACGCCCGATCCGGCGCGCCTCGGCGCCATGGAGCGCTATCCGCTCGCCGTGATGCAGTGGCAGAAGCGCAAGCGCAGCATTTACGGCATCGGCGAGGTAGAGGGGATGATCCCCGCGCAGAAGGCCGTCAACTGGCTGATGGGGATGAACGTCCTCTCCGTGCAGGATACGGCGTGGCCGAAAATGCTGGTAAAGCCCGGCGCGCTGCGGCAGGAGGTCACGAATACGCCGGGCGAGATCATAGAGGATCACGCCGTTTCTGGCAGCGGGATCGCCTATCTGCAGGCGCCGGGGCTCTCCGCCTCGGCGATGGCGCTCGTCGATAAGCTCGGCGCGCTGATGCAGGAGGCGTCTGGCGTCACCGACGTCGTTTCGGGCGACCTGTATACCGGCAACATGGCGGCCAGCGCCATCATCGCGCTGCAAAATCAGGCCAAGCAGCCGATCCTCAGTATTCAGAAACGCTTTTATCGCGTGCTTGAGCAGATCGGGTATATCTGGGAGGAGTTTTTTAAGTGCTACTACACCCTCCCGCGGCCGCTGGCCGTCGGCGCCGGAGGCAGACGCGAAAACGTTTTATTCGTCGGCGCGGATTTTGCGTCGATCGATTACCGCCTCGAGGTAGATGTCGGCGCGGGCTCGGCTTATTCCGAAACGCTTGCGCAGGCGACGCTCGACCGCCTGTTTGACCGCGGCGAGATCGATCTGGACACCTACGTGGAGCTTTGCCCGAAGAGCGTGATGCCCTTTAAGGAGCAGCTGCGGCAGTGCCTCGGGCGGCTGCGCGAGCAAAAGGCGATCGATGAGCTGATCGCGCAGGGGGAGGAGGCGAAAAGCGATGCTGTGTCCCTTCTGTAATACGGCGGCGCAGATCCGCCGCGCGGCGACCGTCGTACAGGGCGACGACAGCCCCGATACGCAGACCGTGGTCGCGCTGGTGCAGGAGTTCGTCTGCCGCAATCCGCGCTGCGCCCAATGCGGAGAGGTGATCGGTACGGCCGAGCATACGCTGTATCCCACGCAGACCTGAAAAACGCAGCGGGCTGCAAAACGGCGCCGACCGAACCTCGCCCAAAAACGGATAAAGGAGGATCCCACATGGATGAATCCACGGAGATGCGCGCCGAAGAAAACCGCGGGGCGCACGAAACGGCTGACAATGCCGCCGAGAACGAAGCAAGCGCTTTGCCTCCGGCGGAGGACGGTGACGCCGCCGTTATCCCGTCGGGCGCCGCGGGCGGGGAGGACCTGACGAAAACGCAGGCGTTTTCCCGCCGGCTCAGCGCCATGACGCAAAAGGCGGTAGACGACTTTGTCGCCTCGCTCGGCATTCGGGATGAAGAGACGGGCGAGGCGGTGGAGACGCGCGCGCAGCTCGAGGCATACCGCGCCGCCCGCGCGGCGCAGCCCGCAGAAGCATCGGACGGTGTCCCCGCGCCCCGAACGCCCGACAGCGGGTTTGCGTCGGAGCTTTTCGCGCTGCGGGAGGAGCTCGCGCGCATGCGCATGCGGGCCGAGGATGAGGCGCTGCTGCGCTCTCCCGCGCTCGGCGCCGCCTACCGGCAGGTGCGCGGCGACGTGCTGGAGCTGGTCGATTACTGCCGCCGCGAGGGAGCGGGGGAGGTTGACGTGCGCGCGGCGTTTTCCTCCCTGCTTGAAAAAAACGCAGACGCGATTCTGCGGCAGGTCCGCGCCGATGCCGCGGCAG
>Ga0079305_1001920_pt1 | contig 22011 bp, 20 predicted proteins | sample LMS_cellobiose_e_FD_79183 | JGI IMG/M metagenome (GOLD analysis project Ga0079305, IMG submission 79183) | Rumen-fistulated moose microbial communities from Alaska, USA - LMS_cellobiose_enrichment | ecosystem: Host-associated > Mammals > Digestive system > Stomach > Rumen fluid ... | reverse complement strand
GCGCTTCCCTTTCCGACCCTCCGGCTGCCCTTGCGGACTGCCCTCCGGCCGCGGAAAACGCCTCTTTTCGGTGCTTGTCATTCTTCGTTGTTTAATTTACAAGGTGCTCGCTCCAACTGCGGAACGGTTGTTACTATACTATCGCCCAAGCCAAAAGTCAAGCATTTTTTCGACAATTTTCAAATAATTTTTGAAAGGCGGGAAAAGGTGCGCAAGCGCCCCGTTTTCCCGCCTCTTTTGTTACTTTTCAGCCGATTCAGCCGCAGCAGATGCCGAACATCCGGCACAGCAGGGCAAGCAGCTCACTGCAGGAAAACATGGGCAGGCCTCCTTTTTTCGGGTCTCGTCTTGATCAAGGACAGGTACAGCATAGCGGATCCGCACGAAAAAAACAAATGCAATTTCCGGAGTAATTTCCATTTGACTTGCCAATCCTACCTGCGTGTGGTACGATATAATATATTATGTAAATGAGGGTGATCTGAAATGGACACGATCCACACGCTCGCAGAATATGCCGACGCACTGCGCGGGCAGGGCCTGCTTCTCTCCTGCACGGCGGATGATGCGCTGATGCGCACACGCGTCACCTGCCTCACCTACGACACGCGCACGATCGACGGCACGGCGCTGTTCCTCTGCAAGGGCAGTCATTTTAAAGAAGAGTACATCCGCCAGGCGGCGGAGTCCGGCGCGATCGCCTACGTTGCGGAGCGGGAGTACGGCGTCGACGTGCCGCACCTGATCGTGAGCGACATCCGCGCCGCGATGGCGGCGCTTGGGCGCCTGTTCTGCAACGACGCGATGGACAGGCTCGTCGGCGTCGGCATCACGGGCACGAAGGGCAAGAGCACGACGGTGTATTACATGCGATACATCCTCGACGCGTGGCTCACCGCCGAGGGCAGGCCCAGATGCGGACTGATCTCCTCGATCGACACCTATGACGGCGTGGCCGACACGGAGTCGCACATCACGACGCCGGAGATCCTCGCGCTCTATGAGCATTACGCCAACGCCGTACGCAGCGGGATCACGCACTTCGTGACCGAGGTCTCGAGCCAGGCGCTCAAGTACCGGCGGGTCGAGGGGATCCGCTTCCGCGTCGGCTGCATGCTGAACATCGGGCTCGACCACATCAGCCCGATCGAGCACACGGATTTTGAGGACTACTACACCTCCAAGCTCAAAATCTTCGACCACTGCGAGGTCGGCTGCGTCAACACCGACGCGGCCGAGGCCGAGCGCACGCTCGCCTACGCCCGCGCACGCTGCCGCGTGGTGACCTTCGGCTCGCACGAGAGCGACGACGTATACGGCAGCGGGATCGAAAAGCGGAGCGACGGGATCTACTTCACCGTGCGCTCGGCGCGCTACAACGGCGAGTTCTCGATCACGATGCCGGGCATCTTCAACGTATCCAACGCGCTCGCGGCGATCGCGATGTCGATGGTGCTGGGCGTGCCGGAACAGGCCGTCCGCATGGGACTGCGCGCCGCGCGCGCCAACGGACGCATGGAGGTCTACCACAGCCGCGACGGCGAGGTGGTGGTCGTGTCCGACTATGCGCACAACACGCTGAGCTTCGACGCGCTCTACCGCTCGGCACAGACCGAGTATCCGGGCTATCAGATCATCGGCGTGTTCGGCGCCGCGGGCGGCAAGGCCCTCGGCCGGCGGCGCGAGCTGGGCTCCACGGCGTCAAAGTACGCGGACTATATCTTCGTCACCGAGGACGATCCCGGCGAGGAGCCGCTCGCCCAGATCACGGCGCAGATCGCGCAGCACGTGACCTGCCCCTATGAGATCAACCACGACCGGGGCGACTGCATCCGCAAGGCCGTGCTCGAGCACACGGGCAAGCGCGTGATCCTCTGCACCGGCAAGGGCAACGAGACCACGATGAAGCGCGGCACGGAGTACGTGCCGGTGCCGACCGACGCGCAGTGGGCGGTCAAATACCTCAAAGAGTACGACGAGAGGCAGAAGAAATGAACCGGGTCGATTATTTGCCGATCATCCTCGGCAGCGACGAGAACGCCTACGGCACGGCGCGGCTGTTCCACGAGCTGCTGGACGGCAGCGGCGTGAAGCCGCTGCTGCTGTGCGCCAGGGCGCTCAACGCCGCGCGCGACAGCAGCATCCTCGAATTGCAGGTGATCCCGGACTTCGACCGGGACGACGTGTTTCCCGACGCGCTGCTGGAGGTGCTGCGGGCAAGAGCGGACGCCTATCCGCGGGGCTTTGTGGTCGTGCCCTGCTCGGATTACTACACCGGGCTGATCTGCCGCCACTACGACCGCTTCGAGGGGCGCATCCTCAACCGCTTCAACTCGCCCGCGCTGCTCGAGACCTTCGACACGAAGGACCGCTTCTACGCCCTGTGCGAGCGGTACGGGCTCGACTATCCCAAGACCGTCGTCTGCACGCCGGAGGAGCGCGAGGACGTGATCGACCGGCTGCCGTTCGGCTTTCCCATCGTGGTCAAGCCGGAAAACAGCAACGCAAGCGAATACCTGCACTGTCATTTTGAGGGCATGAAGAAGGTCTACTTCTTCGATACCCGCGAGGAATATCTCGCCATGATCGCGCAGATGAACGCCTCCGGCTACCGGGGGAAGCTGATCTTTCAGGAGTTCATCCCCGGCGGGGACGACGCCATGCGCGTGCTCAACGGCTATTCGGACAACGAGGGCAAGGTGCGCGCGATGTGCCTCGGCCAGCCGGTGCTGGAGTTTTACGAGCCGAGCTCGATCGGCAACTACGCCGCGATCCTCAGCCGCGGCGATCCGGCGCTCTACGCGCGGATGCGCGCGTTTCTGGAGGAGCTCGGCTACGTCGGCTTTTTCAACCTCGACATGAAGTATGACAGCCGCACCGGGCGCTACGTCCTGTTCGAGATCAATCCGCGCCTCGGGCGCAGCAGCTTCTTCGCCCACGCGGCCGGCATGAACTTCATGCGGTATCTCTGCGACGACGCGGCGGAGGGCCGGAAAGCGCCGTGCTTCTGCAATGAGACCACGGCGCTCTGGTCGCACGTGCCGCGGGGCATCCTGCGGCGCTACGTCACCGATCCGGCGCTGCGCGCGGAGCTCGCGCAGTACCGGCCGGAATACACCCTCTGGTGGGCCGGGGACCGCAACGCGCGCCGCGCCTGGCGCATCGCGCGCTTCCACCTCGCGCAGTTCCGGGTCTACCGGCGCTATTACTTCGACAAGAGCAAGGTGCATGCGAAAAACGCATAACGCAAAAGGAAGCGGCCCCGAAGGGCCGCTTCCTTTTGCTTCTTCACAGCAGCAGCGGCTGGAGCTGGCGACCCTCGAGCGCCGCCTCCACCGTCGGCAGGAGCTGGCGGAAGTCCGCGACCAGAGACGTCGGCTTCGCCGCGGCGTCGTCCTGCCCGAAGGGGACGAAGTAATAATTCCTGCGGTTCAGCAGCGCCGCAATGTTCGGCGCGGAGGCGGAGAGGCCGTCGTTCGTCGCGACGGCGAGCACCACGGGGCCGCCGTTGCGCAGATGCGACTTCGCCGCCATCGTCACCGGCCCGTCGGTCACGCCGTGGGCGAGCTTTGCAAGCGTGTTGCCCGTGCAGGGCGCGATGACGAGCGCATCCATCATCCGCTGCGGACCGAGCGGCTCCGCGTCCACGATCGTGCGCACCGCGCGGCGGCCCGCGAGGCGCTCCACCCGCGCAATCAGATCCTCCGCGCGGCCGAAGCGCGTGTCATACCGCGCGGCGTTCTCCGACAGGATCGGGATCAGCTCGTGCTCCCGCGCGAGCTCCTCGCAGCTCTTCAGTATCGCCGGATGGTTGCAGAACGAACCGCAGATGGCAAAGCCAAGTTTCATGCAGTTTCCTCCCAGAGCTGAGATAGGGTGTCGCGGATGGCGCGGGCCGCCGACTCGGGCGCCGTCCTGCCCGGCAGGCCGCCCGCCCGGACGTACGGCAGGCCGAGCCGCGCGGCAGCCTCGGCGTCGATCCCCGGGCGCGAGGCGAGCTCGATCAGCAGGCAGTCCGGCCGCAGCGTGCGCAGCAGCGCCTCATCCAGCACCGGATGCGGCACCGTGTTGAACACGGCGCGAAACGCCCCCAGCGTCCCCGCCAGGCGATCCGTGCGCAGGGGCGCATAGCCGAAGACGTCGATCCACGCGAGATCGTCCAGCCGGCGCGCGCTGACGCTGACCGGCGCGCCGAGCGCGTGCAGGTCGCGCGCGAGCAGCTTGCCGATCCGCCCGAAGCCGACGACCAGGCAGGGCGCCTCCCGCAGCGTGACGCACAGGCGGTCGAGCGCGACGGCGACCGCGCCCTCCGCCGTCGGCACCGCGTTGCGGACGGCAAGCGTCTCGCGCGTCATATAATCCGTGAGCGTCAGGCTGTGCGTCTCCGCCTGCGCGCGTTCCCGCGCGCCGACGCTGCCCGCGCAGATGCGCTGTTCAGGCCGAAGCGCGGCCCAAAGCGAGGCAAGCGGCAGCGGCCGCGCGGCGGCAAGCGTCTCTCCGTCCCGCGTAAGCGGCACGGGCAGCACGACGCGCGCCGCCGTGCCCGCCTCGCCCAACGCAAAGGTGTCCTCCGTATCCGCCACGGCGAGCGTGCCCACGGCGTACCCATCCTCGCGCAGAAGCTGCGCGAGATAAGCCATGCGCCGGTCGCCGCCGATGATCGCAACGTCCATGCCATCCCTTCCCTTCGCGGCATTCTATGCGCGGCAGAGGGAAAACTTGCCGGGAAGGCGCGCGGCGGAAGCGTCTGTGCGGAGCTTACCTGCGGTACGGCACAGTCTCGCCCGTATCCTCCTGCCCGAGCAGCGCGCCGGAGGGCGCAAAGGTATAGCGGTAGACCCGGCACGTCCCGCCGATCGTGAACGAACTGGTAAAGGGCGAGAAAAACGTCGAGACGACGCTCTGCACCTCCCAAACGAGGTGTCCGGCGTCATCCGCCGCGAGAAAACCGCCGAGAGAGCCCCTGACGGTGTAAAAGGTCTGCGGCGCGCCGCCCTCCGGATCGCACAGGAGCAGCACCGCCGTGTAATTGCCGCGCACCAGGGCGGTCAGCTCCTCGTCGGAGACGTTCCGGTTCCCCTTTTCGAACATGCCGCTCAGGATGTCGGCGATCTCGTGGCGGCCGCCCGCGTCGCTCTGCCTGGGAACGGCGTAGGCCGAGAGATAGATCCGCCCGCCGAACTCCGCCATATCGACCAGGTAATAGTCGCAGTCCTCGCCTTCATACGTGAAACGGTCGAGCAGCGCGCCCTCGCGGTCCATCCGGACCAGAAGGGCCGTGTCGTGCGAGGTCGTGTTGCCGAGCTGGATGAGATAACCGTCGCCCAGGCGGACGGCGTTCCAGACGCCGAGGTTGCCCACCTCGGTCTTGCGGAACAGCAGCTCGCGGCCTTCGGCGTCGTATTGGCTCAGGCAGAGATAGCGGAGCTCGCCGCGGCTGACGACCGCCCAGGTGCCGTCGCCGTTGTCCAGCACGGCGGCGACGGACTCCCAGCTGAAGCCGTGGTCGAGCCGGCGCTCCCAGCGCACCGTGCCCGCGTCGTCTACGAGGGCGAGCCAGCTGTACTGCGGCTGCGCCGAGGACCAGGTGCGGTTCCGCCCCCAAGCCACAGTGCCCGCTGAAGTATGCAGGCAGTCCTCCACATAGAAATCCGTGAACTCCACCGTCCAGAGCGGCGCGCCGTCCCGCTCGCAGGTCAGGCGGCTGCGGTCAAAAACGGAAAAGCCGAGCTGCTCGTCCTGCCGCTCCAGATACTCCGTGCGGTAGCTGATCCCGCGCCCGGGACGCGCGTCCTGCCGGAGCGTTCCGTTCCACAGCGCGGCCAGATCCTCCGGCGTGGGCTCGTCCTGCAGGATCTCCAGCCCCGGGACGGTCCGGCGCAGCACGTCCGCCGTCTTGTCCAGGGTGAAGCGCTGCGTGACGATGTCCCGATAGACGGCCTTCACGTCGGCGCGGCTCAGGCCGTCGAGCGGGAGGCCGTTCTCCTCAAAAAACGCCATGGCGGAGCGGTACTTCCCGGCCTCCGCCGCAAGGGCGAGCGCGGTCGTGCCGAGCGCCGCGGCCAGCAGCAGGCACGCCGCCGCGGCGACCCAGCGGGGCCGGCGGACGGGTCGTTTCCCCAGCTCCGGCTGCGCGGCATCGTCGGGCGCGTACAGGCTCGCCTCCGCAACATATGCTGCCTCGATCCCGTCGAGGATCCCGGCGATCCGATCTCTTTTCACAGCGTGACGCCCTCCTTTCTCAAATACCCGCCCAGCTTCTTCCGCAGGCGCGAGAGCCGGACGGACACGTTGTGGCCGCTCGTATGGAAGAGCGCGGCCAGCGCCTCGATCGAGTCGCCGTGCCAGTAGCGCCGGACGAAGAGGACGCGGCTCTCCCGGTCGAGCGCGGCGAGGAAGCGGTCGATCGCCCGCGCCAGCTCGCGCGCGTCGGTCTCCTCCTCCGCGGAGGCGGCGGCCGGGAAACACGCCGCAAGCTCGTCCAGCGCGAGGTCATAGCGGCCGTCCCGCTTCTGCGCGGTGTTGGCGCGGTAGCGCTTGAGCGCAAGGTTGCGGACGATGCGGCAGACGTAGCTCACGAGCGGATCCGGCTCCTGCGGCGGCACCGTGTTCCAGACGCCCAGGTACGCGTCGTTCACGCACTCCTCGGCGTCCAGCCGGTCGTTCAGGATATTTCCGGCCACGCGAAGGCACAGCGCGCCGTATTTTTCCGACAGTGCGGCGACCGCCTGCTCCGAACGCGCGAAGAACAGCGCGATGATCTCACGATCGTCCAAGACCTCACTCTCCTTTCCGCTTTATTCCGATACTACGGATCCGAGCGAAAATGTCTCACGTTTTTTTGATCTTATCAAAAAAACGCACGGTTTTCCACCGGATCCGCCCCTTGCGCGCGAAAAAAAACGGCGGCAGAGAACACTCTCTGCCGCCGGCGCTTTCTCCGGTCGTCTCAATAGGTGTCGATCGGCGGCCGGACCTCGTCCGGCAGCGGGCAGACGTAGCGCCCGCCGTTGCGGCGGAGCACCTCGGCCTTCGCCTGCGCCACGATCTCCGGCTGCTCCATCGTGCGCAGCGCGGCGAGCGCGAGCATCTTCGCCGCGGTCAGCGTGCCCTTCGCGCCGAGGACGCTGCCGACCTGGCCGGTCGTCTGCCAAGTGTGGCCGATGTTGCCGAGGCAGCAGGTCGCCACCAGCAGATTCACGCAGGGCACGACGCAGCCGACGTCGCCCACGTCGGTCGAGCCCGCCTCAAAGCTGACCTGATCCGGCGAGAAGGGCTGCACCGCATCGTCCAGCGGACGCTCCCAGCGGCGCTGCCAGTCCGCGCCGTAGGCGGCGCGGAAGTCGGCGCGGATGTCCTCGAGCGTCTCCTCCGGATAGGAGGCGAGGTAGGCCTTCGCCAGGGCGTAGTCGCTCTCGTCCCACTCCGGCGGGCCGATCTCCTCCATCGCGCGGCTCACAAGCGGCGCGAGCGTCAGGTTGGGGATGTACTCCGTGAACGCCATCGCAAGCTCCGGCGTGACGGTGGTCTCGGTCATCAGCGCGGCGCCGTTCGCCGCCAGCAGCACGCGGCGGTACAGCTCCTTCACCTGCGCAACGTAGGGCGCACGCACCTCGTAGCGGATGACGGCGCGATCCTGCACCACGTTCGGCGCGGTGCCGCCGGCGTCGATATAGGCGTAGTGCACGCGCGCATCGGGCGGGATGTGCTCGCGCAGATAGTTGCAGCCCACGTTCATCAGCTCCACGGCGTCCAGCGCGCTGCGGCCGCGGTGCGGCGCGGCGCCGGCGTGCGCCGTGCGCCCCTTGAAGTAGAAATTCGCGCCCATGATGGCGTTGCTGTGGGAGGCGTCCACCATGTTGCGGCTCGCGGGGTGCCAGGTGTAGATGAAGTCGCAGCGGTCGAACAGGCCGGCGCGCGCCATGAACTGCTTGGCGCCCGCGCCCTCCTCCGCCGGACAGCCGTAGTAGACGACCGTGCCCGGCTCGCCGGAGGCGAGCAGATACTCGCGCACGGCGACCGCCGCCGCCAGCGCGCCGACGCCGAGGCAGCAGTGCCCGCAGCCGTGGCCCGGGGCGTTCTCGCGCACGGGAGCGTGGGTCGTGCAGCCCGCCTTCTGGCTCAGGCCGTCGAGCGCGTCGAACTCGCCCAGAAAGCCCACGGTCATGCCGCCGGGGCCGTTGGTGAACTCGGCGGTAAAGCAGGTCGGGATGTCCGCCGCGCCCTCCGTCACGGTGAAGCCGTACTGCCGCAGCACGCGGCAGAGCAGCTCCGCCGAGCGAAATTCGCGGTACGGCAGCTCCGCATAGGCAAAGATGCGGTCGCGCAGCGAGATCACGTCCTGCGCGATGCGGTCCACCCGCCCGGTCACAAACTGTTTCTTGTCCATCGTTCGCCCTCCGTCAAAACAGCACCTTGTCCAGAAACTCGCGGCAGCGCGCGGTCTTCGTGTTTTCAAACAGCTCCTCCGGCGTGCCCTCCTCCATGATGACGCCCTCGTCGATGAACAGCACGCGGTCGCTCACGCGGCGGGCAAAGCCCATCTCGTGCGTCACGATCAGGATCGTCATGCCCGAGCGCGCGAGGTCGCCGATCACGTCGAGCACCTCTTTGACCATCTCGGGATCGAGGGCGGAGGTCGGCTCGTCGAACAGGATGACTTTCGGCTCCATCGCAAGCGCGCGGACGATGGCAAGCCGCTGCTTCTGCCCTCCCGAGAGGCGCGTGGGGTATTCGTCCCGCTTCTCAAAGAGGCCGACGCGGCGCAGCAGCTCCTCCGCCGCGGCGCGGGCCGCATCCTTCGGCAGACGCTTTTCGAGCACCGGCGCGAGCGTCACGTTGTCGATCACCTTCAGGTGCGGAAAGACGTTGAACTGCTGGAACACCATGCCGAACTGCCGGCGGTACTCGTCCACCCGCAGGCGGCGGCCGGTGATCTCCTGCCCGTCGAAGACGATGCGCCCGGCGTCCGGCGTTTCGAGCAGGTTCAGGCAGCGCAGGAACGTGCTCTTGCCGCTGCCGCTCGGGCCGATGATGCTCACGACCTCGCCCTCGTACACCGTCTGGCTGACGCCGCGCAGCACCGCGAGCCTGCCGAAGCTCTTTTTGAGGTCCTCGACGACGATCAGTTGTTTCGTGCGGTCAATCATTGCGCTGCAGCCTCCTCTCCGCCAGCTTCATCAGCGCGGACAGTACCGTCGTCAGCAGCAGGTACAGCGCGCCCGAGATCATCAGCGCCGGGATCGTGATGAAGGTCGCGGACTGCACCGTTTTGAACGCGCTTGTGATCTCCACGATGAAGAAGATCGAGGCAAGCGACGCCTGCTTGATCATGACGATGCACTCGTTGCCCAGCGCCGGCAGGATGTTCTTGACCGCCTGCGGCAGGATCACGCGGGTCATCGTGTGTCCTGCCGTGAGGCCCAGGCTGCGCGCCGCCTCGCCCTGCCCGCGGTCCACCGCCTGGATGCCCGCGCGGATGACCTCCTCGACGTAGGCGCCGGCGTTCGCCACCAGCGCCATGATGATGCAGGCGCGCTCGCTCAGGTCAAAGGGCAGGTATTTCGGCACGAAGAAATAGAAAAAGTAGATCTGCAGCAGCGCGGGCGTGCCGCGCAGGACCCAGACGTACAGCCGGATCAGCTCCTGTGGGAGGCGGAAGCGCGAGAGCCGCACGACCGACAGCAGCGTGCCGAGCAGCGTGCCGCACAGCACCGTGACGAGCGCGATATACACCGTGCCCCACATGCCCTGCAAATACACGTATCCGTATTTCTGCCAGATGGCGGCGATCGTTTCCAGCATGCTTCCGTCTCTCCTCTTTCCGATGCGCGGCGCGAGGCCCTTACATCAGGCCCAGCGTCTTGGCGTACTCCCTGTATTCGGTCACCCAGTCGGAATAGCAGCCCTCGGCCACGACCTTGGCCACGATCTCGTTGATCCGCGCGAGCAGCGCGTCCTCCCCCTTCTGCATGCCGATGATCATGCCGCTGTATTTGTCGTCCACGGTGAAGCGGAAGTCCTCGTTCATCACGATGCCGCAGTCGGCGTTCGCCTCGATGTAGAGCCGGGCGAAGCCCGTCGCGGTCACGACCGCGTCCGCCTTGCCCTCGGTGACCATCAGGAAGGCGTCGTTCGTGGAGGAGACGTACTTGAGCTCCGCGCACTTTGCGCCGGACTGCTCCCACAGGAACTGCTGCAGCGAGCCCTGCTGGACGACGACCGTCTTGTCCGCAAGATCCTCCAGCGTCCTGAGCGCGTCCGCCTGAGCCGCCGCCACGGCAAAGCCGTAGGTCGAATCGTCGTCGTTCGAGGTGTAATAGGAATCCGAGAGGTTCATGTTCTCCGCGCGGTCGGGCTTGTAGGCCAGCGCCGAGATCGCGAGGTCGTATTTTCCCTCCGTCACGCTGGAGAGCACGGTGGTGAAGTCCAGCGGGACGATGCGGCACTCGACGCCGAGCTCCTGCGCGATGCGTCTGGCCAGCTCGATGTCCGCGCCGACGTACTGCGCGTCGCCCTCCTTGGACGGGTCGATGAATTCCTGTGGGGCAAAGTAGGGCTCCGTCGCCACGGTGACATAGCCTCGGGACAGGATCTCCGACAGGCGGTCGGTCTTCGTCTCTTTCTTGGCGCAGCCGCCGAGCAGCGCGGCAAGCAGCAGGGCCGTCAGGGCCAGGGCAAGCATCCGTTTCATCGTCAGTTCCTCCGTTCACTTTATCGTAATAGCGTGATATCATGTTAGTATGTCAGAGAATATAGCACCTGTGCGGCCGCTTGTCAAGAGGGCGCGCAAAAAATTTTTTCCGGGTGTGCTCACGCGCCGAAATCTGCAAAAAAAGGCCCAAGCGCGGCACGGATCCCTTGCAAGCGCGCGGCAAAAGCGGTATTCTTATAACATAGAAGGAACCATCGCGCCTGCCGGAAAACCGGCGGCGCGTCCGACGCGAAAGGAGACGACGACCATGCAGGAGATCAAATGCCCGAAGTGCGGCGCGGCCTTCACCATCGACGAGGCCGACTACGCCGCCATCGTCCGGCAGGTGCGCGACGAGGAGTTCAAAAACGAGGTCGCGGCGCGCATGCAGGCTGCCGTGCAGCTGGCAGAAGCGGAAAAGGATCGGGACATCGCCGCGCTGCGCACACAGCTGGAGGCCGCGCAGCAGCAAAAGGAGACCGCCGTCCGCCTCGCGGGTGCGGAGAAGGACAAAAAGATCGCGGAGCTGACCGAAAAGCTCGGCGCCGCCGAGACGGCAAAGCAGCTCGCCGTGCAGGAGTCCGTCCTCGCCGGGGAGGAAAAGCGCCACGCGGCAGAAAAGGAGTTGGCGGAGCTCCGCGCGCAGCTGGAGAAGCTGAAGAGCGACTTCACCCTCCGGCAGGAGCAGCAGCGCAGCGAGCAGGAGATCCTGCTGCGGCAGAAGGACGAGCAGATCGCCTTCTATAAAGATATGAAGCTGCGCCTGTCCACCAAGATGGTGGGCGAGACGCTGGAGCAGCACTGCGAGACCGAATTCAATCGTCTGCGCACCACGGCCTTCCCGCTGGCGTACTTTGAAAAGGACAACGACGCGAGCGGCGGCAGCAAGGGCGATTACATCTTCCGCGACTATGACGAGGACGGCACGGAATACCTCTCGATCATGTTCGAGATGAAAAACGAGATGGATGCGACGGCCGTCAAGCACCGGAACGAGGACTTTCTCAAAAAGCTGGACAAGGACCGCAGCGAGAAAAAGTGCGAGTATGCGGTGCTGGTCTCCCTGCTGGAGGCCGACAGCGAATTCTACAACGCCGGCATCGTGGACATGTCCTACCGCTACCCGAAGATGTACGTCATCCGGCCGCAGTTCTTCCTGCCGCTCATCTCCCTGCTGCGCAACGCCGCGCGCGGCAGCCTCGCCTACCGCAGGGAGCTGGCGCTCGTCCGGCAGCAGAGCCTGGACGTGGAGGCCTTCAGCACGCAGCTGACGGAGTTCAAGGAGCGTTTCGCCAAGAACTACGAGCTCGCGAGCCGCCGCTTCGGCGAGGCCATCGCGGAGATCGACAAGACGATCACGCACCTGCAAAAGACGAAGGAGGCGCTGCTCTCATCCGAAAACAACCTGCGCCTCGCCAACAACAAGGCCGAGGACCTGACGATCAAGCGCCTGACAAAGGGCAACCCCACGATGATCGAACGCTTCACCGAGGCGGGGATCAAGATCGAATGAGCCGATGACAAAGCGGCGGCGGATACCGTTTGGTATCCGCCGCCGCTCTTCTTTTCTCCGCTTTTCTCGCCTCTGTAAAGGAAATCCTCCTGTCAGCTTTGCAGGATCTCCAGCAGCGTGCGGACGTCGGGCAGGACGAAGGTCGGCTGCACGTCGCTTGCGGCAAGGTCGGCTTCCTTCGTCTCGCCCGAGAGAACGAGCACCGTGTCCACCCCCGCGTTCACGCCGCAGGCGACGTCCGTATACAGACGGTCGCCGACGACGACCGTCTCCCCCGCCGCGGCGCCCGCCGCCGCCATCGCAAGGCGCACCATGTCCGGCCTCGGCTTGCCGATGACGTAGGGCCGCCGCCCGGTCGCGCGCCAAAGCATCTCGCAGACGCTGCCGCAGTCCGGCACATAGCCGTACCAGGTCGGACAGACCCAGTCCGGATTCGTCGCAACGTAGTCCACGCCACGGCCAAGCAGGATGCAGGCGTCCTCCAGCTTGCGGAAGGTGAGCTCCGTATCGAAGCCCATCAGCAGCACGTCCACCGGGTCGTCCCGCGCCTCGGTCAGGCGGAAGCCGGCCTCACGCAGCTGATCCTTGAATGAGGCAGTGCCGCAGACGTAAAGGAGTTTTCCCTGCCAGCCCTGCCGGCGCAGATAGAGGATCGTCGCGTCCACGGAGGTGAGAAAATCCTCCCGCTCCGCCGCGACGCCCAGACGGCGCAGCTTTGCGACGTAGGCCTCCGCGCCGCGGGAGGAGTTGTTCGTGAGGAACAGATACCGCCCGCCGCGCGCGCGGATCGCCGCAAGAAACTCCGCTGCGCCGTCAAAGAGCCGCTCGTCCAGATAGAGCGTGCCGTCCATATCCAGCAGGAACAGGCGCTTGCCCTTGAGGCGCGCTGCGTCCGCAGCCGTCACACCCATCGGAAATTCTCCTCCCCGGCGGCGAGGGCAAAGTGATACTTGACGATGCCGAGGTCCATCCGGCCGTAGGCGCCGCCGAGGGCTTCGGCCCGCACGCCGCTCTCGCCCTCAAGGGTGAAGCGAAATCGCTGCTGGTTGACGGCGGTGGGCGCGAGCATCGCCGCGGCCACGCCGGCCTTGAACCACGCCGGCGGCGTGCCGGCCGCGCGGCAGCAGTCGCTCACGAGGCGGCTGCGGTGCGCCGTGCCCTGCGTGGCGCCCGGGCCGACCGCGATCACGCCGCGCAGCACCTCGCCGGGGCCGATGACGCAGGCGCGCTTCACCACGCTCTTGCTGAAGGTCAGGCCCACCCAGCAGGTGTTGAGACCCAGCGTCTGCGCCAGCAGCACGAGGCGCTCGCCGTACCAGCCGAGCGTCTCATCCAGCTTGTCGCCGCTCTTGCCGACAAGGGCGACGTAATTGCGCACGTTCTCGAACTTGCCGTAGTGCGCGAGAAAGCTCGCGAAGGCCTCCGGTTCGTCCGTGACGAGCTGAAGGTGCAGCCCGCCCTCGGCGTTGCAGGCCGCGACCTCCTCGCGCAGGCGCGCGGCGGCGGCCGGGTCGATCGGCTCGTCCCGGTAGGCGCGCACCGAATGGCGCGCCTGGATCGCTTCCATGATCGTCATATGCATCCTCCTCCGTTATGCTTTGCCGCAGGCCGGGACGGGCTCGTCCACGTCCCGCGTGGCAAAGGCGTTGAGCGAGAGATCCGCCCGCACGCCCGCCAGATACTCGTAGTAACCCTGGGCGCCGATCATCGCGCCGTTGTCGCCGCACAGGCGCAGCGGCGGCAGATACAGCCGGCAGCCCGCCTGCGCGCAAGCGGCCTGCAGGTCGGCGCGCAGGATCGAATTTGCCGCAACGCCGCCGGCGGCGACGATCGTCTTCCGCCCCGCGAGCGCCGCCGCGCGCATCGTGCGCGGCACCAGCTCGTCCGACACGGCGCGGGTGAAATCCCGCGCGAGCGCCGCGCGGTCGAGCGGCTCGCCCTTCTGCCCGGCGTTGTGCGCAAGGTTGACCACTGCGGTCTTGAGACCGGAAAAGCTCATGTCCAGCTCCGCGCCCGCGATGGATGCGCGCGGCAGATCATACACGCCGCCCGCGCTCTGCTGCGCGAGCGCGTCCATCGGCGCGCCGCCGGGGTACGGCAAGCCCAGCACGCGGGCCGCCTTGTCGAAGCACTCGCCGGCCGCATCGTCCCGCGTGGCGCCGAGGAGGCGGAAGTCCGTGTAGGACGCGACGTCCACCAGCAGCGTGTTGCCGCCCGACATGCACAGGGCAAGAAACGGCGGTTCCAGCTCCGGAAAGGCCAGATAGTTCGCCGCGATGTGGCCGCGGATGTGGTGCACCGGGATCAGCGGCACGCCGAGCGCATAGGCGACGGATTTGGCGAAGTTCAGCCCCACCAGCACCGCACCGATCAGGCCCGGGGCGTAGGTGACGGCGACGGCGTCGATCTCCGACTTCGTGACGCCCGCGTCCGCGAGCGCGCGGTCGCAGAGACCCGCGATCGCCTCCACGTGCTTGCGCGAGGCCAGCTCCGGCACCACGCCGCCGTAGAGCGCGTGCATATCCGCCTGGGACGCGATCGCGTCCGAAAGCACCTTTCTCCCGTCCTCCACGACGGCGACGGCCGTCTCATCACAGGAGGATTCAAACGCCAGGATCTTCATCCGTTCCCTCCGACCATGCAAATTTCTTCGGCCTGCCCATCGCGCGCTCCCACGGAATGACGACCTGCCTGCGGTATACGAATCCCGGCAGGCGCTGCCGCCACGCGCGCTCGTGCACGGTGCGCAGCGCGTCGTCCGCGAGCGGGGCGTCCGCCCAATAGAGCGTGTGGAACAGCGCGCCGAACAGCGCCATATCGTATCCTGCCTGCCGCGCGCCGCAGCGGCGGTAGAACGCGAGCCGCCGCGCCGCAAGCGCCGGATCCGGCGCGTAGGCCGGAATCTCCGCCTCACCGAAGACGACGCTGCCGCGCTCCGCCGCGAGCAGGCGCGCGACCAGCGCCGCGCCGAGACCCGCGTTGCGCCGCGCGGCCGTCACGCAGAGATAGTCAAACAGCACGAAGCCGGGCGCGGGGAGATAGGCAAACGCCTCGCCCACGAGCTCGTCCCCGTCGAACAGGCACCAGGGCCGGTACGTCCCCTTTCCGATCGCGCGGCGGAGCGAGGACAGCGGCGCCAGCTCCTCCGCCGGGAAGGCCGCCTTCAGATCACGTCGATACGCCGTCGTCAGCTCCCGCGCCGTCGGCAGTCTCAGTTCCATCGGTCCCAAACTCCCTCGTCATGATGATCGCATCCTCAACAGGATGCTCGTAATAGTTTTTCCGCCGGCCGACGCCGCGAAAGCCGCGGCTGCCGTAGAGCGCGATGGCCGCGTAGTTCGACGCGCGCACCTCGAGCGTCAGGAACGCGAGCGCGTTGCCCTCGGCAAAGCGAAGAAACACGTCCAGCAGCTGCGAAGCGACGCCCCCGCGGCGCGACTGCGGCCGCACGGCGACGTTCGTGATATAGCCCTCGTCCGCCACGACCAGCAGCCCCGCATAACCCACAACGCTGCCGTCCTCCCGGTCGAGCGCGACGAGGAAGGCGGAGCAGGCATTCTCCAGCTCCTCGGCCAGCATATTGCGCGACCAGGGCACGGAGAAGCACACGCGCTCGAGCGCGGCGACCTCGTCCAGATGCTCGTGCGTCATCGGCACGATGCGCACGTCTTTTTTCAGATGCTCCATTCCGCTTCCTCTCTCAGCCCTTGGCCTCCAGCCAGTTCTTGCCCCAGTGCGCCTCGGCGGTCAGCGGCACGCGCAGCGTGACCACGCGCTCCATCTCCTCCGTCAGCAGCGCCGCGACGCGCGCGGCCTCCTCCTCCGGACACTCGACGATCAGCTCGTCGTGCACCTGAAGGATCAGCTGCGCGCGCAGGCCCTCGCGCGCAAGGCGCGCGTCCACGCGCACCATCGCGAGCTTGATGACGTCCGCCGCCGTGCCCTGGATCGGCATATTGAGCGCGACGCGCTCACCGAACGAGCGGGTGGCGAAGTTCGAGGCCGTCAGCTCCGGCAGCGCGCGGCGGCGGTGCATCAGCGTTTCGACCCAGCCGTTCGCCTTCGCCTGCTCCACGATCTCGGTCATATAGCGGCGCACACCGGAAAAGCGCGCGAGATACCCGTCGATATACCGCTGGGCCTCGGCGCGGGTCACGCCGATGTCCTGCGCCAGCGAGAAGGCGGAGATCCCGTACACGATGCCGAAGTTCACCGCCTTCGCGTGCGAGCGCAGCTCGCGCGTGACCTCCGCCATCGGCACGCCGAAGGCCTGCGAGGCGGTGACGGTGTGGATGTCCTCCCCGGCGAGGAAGGCCCGCTGCATCGTCTCGTCGTTCGCGATGTGCGCGAGCAGGCGCAGCTCGATCTGGGAGTAGTCCGCATCCACCAGCACGCAGCCGGGACGCGGCACGAACATACGCCGCAGCTCGCTGCCAAGCTCCGTACGCGTGGGGATGTTTTGCAGGTTCGGCTCGGTCGAGCTCAGGCGCCCGGTCGCGGTGACGGTCATCTGGAAGCTGGTGCGGATGCGGCCGTCCGGTCCAATGACCTTCAAAAGCCCATCGCAATACGTGGACTTGAGCTTGGCGTACTGCCGGTACTGCAGCACGTCGGACACGATGGGCGCGTCCCACTTGAGCTTCTCCAGCACGTCGGCGTTCGTGGACCAGCCGGTCTTGGTCTTTTTGCCGTGGGGCAGGGCCAGCTTGTCAAACAGGATCGCGCCGAGCTGCTTGGGCGAGTTGATGTTGAACTCCTCGCCCGCGGCGGCGTAGATGCGCGCCTCGAGCGACGCGATCTCACGCTCCATCACCGCGCCGAAGGCCGCGATGGCCTTCGCGTCCACACCGACGCCCGCACGCTCCATCCGCGCGAGCACCGCGCACAGCGGCAGCTCGACCTCGTAATAGAGCGCGTGGAGCTGCCGCTCCTCCACGGCGGGACGGAGCGCGTCGTACAGCGCATCAACGGCGGAGACGTAACTGTGGAACGCCGCCTCCGCCTGCACGCGGTCGCCCAGCATGGAAAACGCGTCCGGCGCAAGGTGGGCGGGCTTTCCCAGCTCCTCATGGAAGTAGGAGACGAACAGCTTGTCGATCTCGTAGCTGCCGGCGGTCGCGTCGATCAGGTAGGCGGCAAGCGCGGTGTCGAACACGAAGCCGTCGATCGGCAGGCCCGCGTCCAGCAGGGCGCGCATCAGATCCTTGACGTTGTGGGAGACCTTTTTGACGTCCGCGCCGCACAGCGCACGCAGCAGCGCGGGCCAGTCTCCCTCGTAGCGGTCGGCAAAGAGCTCGGCGGAATGCTCCGTCGTCTCGCCGGTCGCGCAGTCCACGATAAAGCCGGAAAGATCGGGCAGCGCCAGGAGCGTCACGTGCTCCGCCCGGCGCCAGAGGGCGAGCGCCGCCTCCGCCTGTTCCGGCGTGACGATCGACTCAGCCGTGGCTGTAAAGGTCTTTTCCTTTTCCGGTATCTCCGGCAGGTCGGACGGCGGCTTGAGGCCGAAGGCCTCGATCAGCTTGTTGAATTCGAGCTTGAGGAAGAGGCCGTACAGCGTGTCCTGCGGCGCCTTGCGCAGGTTGTCCCGCGGCGTGAACGGCAGGGGCGCGTCGGTCAGGATCGTGGCCAGACGATAGGAAAGGCGCGCGCTCTCCTCGCCCTCGGCCAGCTTTTTGAGCGCGGCAGGCTTGGCCTCAACGTCCGGCATCGCGGCGTAGAGCGCGTCGACCGTGCCGTAGCGGCGCACGAGCTCCAGCGCCGTCTTCTCCCCGATGCCGGGGACGCCGGGATAATTGTCGCTGCTGTCGCCCATGAGGGCCTTGAGGTCGATGAGGCGGATCGGGTCGAAGCCGTATTCCGCGCGGAAGGCCTCGGGCGTCACGTCGCGTGTCGAGGTCTGGCCCATGCGCGTCGTGACCAGCTTGACCTTCGTGCGCCCGGTCACAAGCTGAAGGCTGTCCTTATCGCCGGTGACGACGACGCAGTCCCAGTCCTCCGCCTCGCAGCGGCGGGAGATCGTGCCGATCAGATCGTCCGCTTCGTAGCCCGCAAGCTCGTAGCGGGGGACGTTCATCGCGTCGAGCACGTCCTTGAGGACGGGAAGCTGCATCGCGAGCTCCTCCGGCATGCCCTTGCGCTGGGCCTTGTAGCCGGCAAATTCCTTGTGACGGAACGTCGGCTCGCGGCGGTCGAAGGTGACGCAGAGCGCGTCGGGCTGCTCCTCGTCGGCAAGGCGCTTCATCGTGGTGAGAAAACCGTAGATCGCGTGGGTGAAGAAACCCTCCCGCGTCGTCAGCGGGCGGATGCCGTAGTAGGCGCGGTTGAGGATCGAGTTGCCGTCGAGTACCATCAGCTTCACGGTGCGTCCCTCCAGGTCGTAACAATACGGCATTTATTATAGCGCAGAACGCGCGGAAAAACAACCGAAGGATATCGACAAAGCAGCGAAAAAATGATAGAATGCCGAAAAACGTGAGACGGGGTGACAGAATGAAGATCGTCATCAAGCGGCCGGAAACGCCCGCAGAGATCGAGGGCTCGGCCTTCGTGCACTGGCAGGCCTGGCGGGAGACCTATCCCGGCATGGTGCCGCAGCGCTTTCTGGAGGAGCGCACGCGGGAAAGCTGCGTCGAAAAAGCCTACGCTTACGCGGGCGAGCGGCTCATCGCCGTGGCGGAGGGCAAGGTCGTCGGCTTTGCCGCCTGCGGCGCGTACCGCGGCGCCGACGCGGAAGACGCCGGCGAGATCGACGCGCTCTACGTCCTGCGCGCATACCAGGGCTGCGGCGTCGGCCGCGCGCTGACGGACGCCTGCTTCCTTGCGCTTGCGGAGTATCGCCGCATCTGCGTCTGGGTGCTGCGGGAAAACGAAAAGGCCATCGGCTTCTACGAGCACTACGGCTTCCGCCGCGACGGCGCAGAGAAGACGATCATGCTCGGCGGGCCCGTGCAGGGCATCCGCATGGTCTGCAAAAACTGAAGGGACAGCCCGAAGCGGCAAAAAGCGTCCGCTCCGCGCGATCGCGCGGAACGGACGCTTTTTTCATCCCGTTTACGCCTGGCCGGGCGCGGGTTCGCCGCGGTCGGGCGGCGCGAGCGGCTCGCCGCCGACGAACAGCTCCACCCGATCCACGCTGCCGATCGATCCGAGCGAAAGCGAGAGCGCCTCGAGCAGGCGCGTGCGCGCCTCATCCTCCGCCGGCAGGGTATCGGCATCCAGGTAGAGATAGCAGACGCCCTCGTCGATCCGGCTCGAGAGCACGGTGAAGCCCTCCGGCAGGACGGTGCTCAGCGCGCCGTCCTCCTCCGGGCCCTGCAGCAGCGCCGCAATCACGGCGTTCACGCGCGTCTGGCCCTCGTAAAGCGCAAGCGTCCGCTGCTGAGGACGCAGCTCCTGCGCCTGCTCGTCCCAGAAATAGAGCTGCACCGTGATCGGGCGGCGCGCATCCTCGCGGCTGCCGAGCAGGGTGTCCGCCGCGGTGAGGATCTGCGTCCTGCGGTAGGGCAGCACGCGCCCGTCCGCCGTGATGCTCACGGCATAGACGCCGGGCAGCTGCGTCAGCGTCAGCGTGACGCAGTAATCCGCAAGCGAGAGGTCGATGCCGGAAAGCCGCGCGTACGGCGCGGAAAAATCCACCTGTGCGCGGCCGCCGAAGATGCGCACGCCGCGCACCTCCGTCCCGGCGGGCAGCGGGGAGACGAAGCCGTCAGCCTCGTCGGAGCGCAGCAGCGCCGCGAGCAGCGCGTCCGTCAGCGCCTCGGTGCTGAGCGCTTCCCCATTCCCGACCGCAACCGGGCGGGCGCAGATCGCATCGCCGCCGGCGGCGGATGCAGCGAGATAATAGGCCGTATAGCCGCCCTGGGCCGGCTCCTCGCCGCGCCGGGCGCAGGCCGGGAGCAGCAAGAGCGCAGCCAGCGCGAGCGCGGCAAAACGACGTCTCATGCGTCCTCACCGTCCTTCCACACGCGCGGCAGACGCACGAGAAACACGCTGCCGCCGCCCTCGCGCGCGCGGGCCTCGATGCTGCCGCCGCGGCGGCGCACCGTGTCCGACACGATCGAGAGGCCGAGGCCCGTACCGCCGGCAGCGCGGGAGCGCATCTTGTCCACGCGGTAGAAGCGGTCGAAGATGCGCGGCAGATCCTCCGCCGGGATGCCGATGCCGTCGTCCTCCACGGTCAAGAGGCACTCGGTGTCGCCGCCCGAGAGCGTCACGCGCACGAAGCCGCCCGGACGGTTGTATTTGACGGCGTTTTCCGCCAGATTGTAGATCACCTGATGCAGATCGTCCTCGCTCGCAAAGACGACGCCCTCGCGCTCGACCTCATAGGTGAGATCGACCGCGCGCTCCTGCGCGACCGGCCGCAGCATGCGCACCGCGCGCTCCAGCACGGGCGAGATCGCGACCGGTCCCGCCTCGTCCGCGACGCCGCTGTCTAGGCGGGTCAGGCGCAGCAGGTTTTCCGTGATGCGCGTCAGGCGCTCCGATTCCTTTTCGATGTCGCCCACGAATTCGCGCACGGTCGCCATATCCATCTGCTCCGTTTGCAGGATCGAGTCCGACAGCAGGCGGATACCGGCCAGCGGCGTCTTGAGTTCGTGCGACGCGTCCGACACGAAGCGGCGGCGGGCATCCTCGGTGCTTTGCAGGCGGTCGGCAAGGCTGTTGAATTCGTCCGCGATCTCGCGGATCTCGTCGTGTCCGCCGATCTCCGCACGGGAGCTGTAGGAACCCTCGCGCATCTTGCGGATCGCGCCGGCCAGACTGCCGAAGCGCCGCGTCAGCACGCGGGAGAGCAGCAGCGACAGCACGACCACCGCGATCAGCACCGCGCCGGAGATGCGCATCAGGTTCGTTTGAAGGCTTCGCAGCAGCATCGCCTGCTCCAGATCGTATTCATAGGCGTAGACCGCGCCGATGATCTCGCTGCGGTAGATGACGGGGGAAGCGCAGCGGCTGTGGAACGCGTCCTCCGCGAATTCCGAGAAAAACTCGTCGTATCCGTGCAGCGCGCGGACGACCTCGGTATAGAAGGCGTAACGGCCGAGCGCGCTGTCCGTCTCGCGGGTGTCATAGAGGATGCAGCCCGCCGCGTCCGTGATCAGCACGCGGGAGATGCCCGTGGCCTCCACCAGCGTCAGCGCGGTGGCCACGTTCTCCTCCGTCAGCTCCTCCAGGCCGGAGAGCGCCGTCACCATGACCGAGACGCTGCTCTTGAGCGTGGTCTCCTTTGAGCGGAAGACCAGATTCTCCGACACAAGCAGCGGATACGTGTTCATCAGCACCAGCACGGCGAGGATGATCGCGATGTAGCTGACGCTGAATTTTGTCTGCAGGCCGACGCGTTTCATCGCGGCGTCCTCCCCTCCCTTCGGTGTTCTGCGCCTCTCAGCCCTTGAGGTAGTAGCCCACGCCCCACTTGGTCATCAAATACTCCGGCTCGGCGGGGTTGCGCTCCAGCTTCTCGCGCAGGCGGCGGATGTGCACGTCGACCGTGCGGTAGTCGCCCGCGTAAGTGTAGCCCCAGACGAGATCCATCAGGTTCTCGCGGCTGTAAACGCGGCGCGGGTTCTTCATCAGCAGCTCCATCAGGTCGTATTCCTTGGCCGTCAGCTCCACGGCCTCGTCGCCGCGCAGCGCCACGCGCTGCTCGGTGTCCAGCGACACGGTGCCGACGCGCAGCGTTTCGCGCTGCTTTTCCTGCTGCGCGGCCGCACCGGAGCGGCGCAGCAGCGCGCGGACGCGTGCCTTGAGCTCCAGAATGTTGAACGGCTTCGTGATGTAGTCGTCCGCGCCGTATTCGAAG
>Ga0079305_1001918_pt1 | contig 22023 bp, 21 predicted proteins | sample LMS_cellobiose_e_FD_79183 | JGI IMG/M metagenome (GOLD analysis project Ga0079305, IMG submission 79183) | Rumen-fistulated moose microbial communities from Alaska, USA - LMS_cellobiose_enrichment | ecosystem: Host-associated > Mammals > Digestive system > Stomach > Rumen fluid ... | reverse complement strand
GGGCTGGTGCTGGATTATTCGCTGGAAGAGAATATGGTGCTCCAGCGGTATTGGGAGCCTGCCTTCCAGGACGGCGGCTTTATCAGGAAAAAAGAGGTGCGCCGCTACGCCGAAAAGCTGATCGAGCAATACGACGTGCGCTCCGGCCAGGGGCCGGTGACCATTGCCCGCAGCATGTCGGGCGGCAACCAGCAAAAGGCAATCGTGGCCCGGGAAATCGACCGGGGGACGGACCTGCTGGTGGCCGTGCAGCCCACCCGCGGCCTGGACGTTGGGGCCATCGAATACATCCACAGGCAGATCCTCTCTGTGCGGGACAGCCGAAAGGCCGTGCTGCTGGTCTCCCTGGAACTGGACGAGGTGATGAACCTTTCGGACCGCATCCTGGTGATGTACGAAGGGGAGATCGTGGGCGAATTTGACCCCAAGACCACCACGGTGGAGGAACTGGGGCTGTACATGGCCGGGGCGCAGCGGCAGTCCCGCTTCGGCGGGCAGAAGGAGGAGGGGGAGGACAAATGAGAGAGTTCTTCAAAAAGCGCGGCGTGCTGAGCTGTATTTCCTCTTTGGTGGCCATTGCCGCCGGACTGCTGCTGGGGCTGGCGCTGCTCTTTGGCTTTAATGCGGATAAGGCCATGTATGGCTTTCGGAATATGATGCTGACCGGCATCACGTCCCTGGAAAAGCTGGGCAAGGTTTTCTATACCGCTGCGCCGCTGCTGATGACCGGTTTGTCAGTGGGCTTTGCCTTTAAGACGGGCCTGTTCAATATCGGCGCTTCGGGCCAGTTTACCATGGGCGCTTTCTTTGCCCTGGTGGGCGCCATTCAGTTCCAGCTCCCCTGGTGGGTGTGCATGCTTTTGGCCATTGCAGGCGGCGCGCTGTGGGGCGCGATCCCGGGCATTTTCAAGGCGTACTTTAACGTCAATGAAGTGATATCGGCCATCATGTTCAACTGGATCGGCCTGTTCGTGGTCAATCTGACGCTTTCCAATATGCCGGTGATGCTGGCCAACAATTGGGGCGAAATCACCAAGGACCGCACCGCCAAGCTGATCAACGCCAATGCCGGGGCCATCCTGCCCAAAATGGGGATGGACAAGCTCATGGGCTCCTCCTACGTAAACTGCGGCATCCTGATTGCCGTGCTGTTCGCCGTGGCTGTGTGGATTATCCTCTCAAAAACCACCGTGGGTTATGAGCTCAAGGCCTGCGGCTATAACCGGGACGCCAGCCAGTACGCCGGCATCAACGCCAAGCGGAACATCATCCTGGCGATGACCATTTCCGGCGCCCTGGCCGGCCTGGGCGGCTCCATTTACTTTTTATCCGGTTCCACCCAGTATACGCTTTTGAAGGTGCTGCAGTCCATGGGCTTCAACGGCATCCCGGTGGCGCTGCTGGGGGCCAGCCACCCGCTGGCAACCATCTTCAGCGCGCTGTTCATCAGCTATCTCCAGGTGGGCGGCGACGCCATGCAGCCCGAATTCGCGAAAGAAATCATTGATATCATCATTGCGGCCATCATTTATATGAGCGCCTTTGCGCTGCTCATGCAGCAGGGCATCCGGAAACTGCTGACCAAAAAGCACGACGTTCCCAAGGCGAGCCTGGAAAAGGAGGCGGATAAGGCATGATTTTACTGGCTGATATCCTGAGCGCCACCATACTGTTTGCTGTTCCTCTGTTGCTGGTTGCGCTGGGCGGCATGTTTTCGGAGCGAAGCGGCGTCATCAACATTGCCCTGGAGGGCATCATGGTGGTGGGCGCTTTGATGAGCTGCCTGTTCCTGTCGGCCGTCAATGCCCGGTATGATACCGTGAATGGCCTCGTTAACACGGCGATGCGGGACCGAGGCGAAATTTTCCAGCGGATGGTGGAGTATGCCCGGGGAATAGGCGCGGATCTGCCCCAGGAACTTGGCAAGATCTCCAGCACCACCCATCTGGTGAACCAGGGCTTTCTCACGCGGGCCCAGGCGGTGTCTTACCTGCTGGATAACGGCCTGGTTACCGGCTTTGCCGATGCGGATATGCGCATGTTCCGCCTGATCAATGATTATCCGCAGCTGATGATGCTGGCGGCGGTCATGGTGGCGGGCATTTCCGGCATGGTCTATTCGCTGCTGCTGGCGTTCGCCTCCATCCATCTCAAGGCGGATCAGACCATTGGCGGCACGGCGCTGAATATGCTGGCCCCCGCCTTTGCCGTGGTGCTTACCTGGGCCATTCAGGGCCAAGGCAATACCACCATATTGATCCCCAACTGGATTCGCATTACGGGGGAAACGGATTCATTCTTTGGGCGGCTGATTTTCAAATCCTGCTATCTGACCACGCCGATCGCCCTGTGCCTGCTGGCTGTGGCGGCGGTGGTGCTGTACAAGACCCGCTTGGGCCTGCGGCTGCGCGCCTGCGGCGAGCATCCCCAGGCTGCGGCCAGCGTTGGCGTAAACGTATACAAAATGCGCTATACCGGCGTGCTGTTTTCCGGTTTTCTGGGCGGCGTGGGCGGTTTGGCGTTTACTGTGGCCGCGGGCAGCGGGTTCCAAAGCAGCGTGGCTGGCTATGGCTTCTTGGCCCTGGCAGTGATGATCTTTGGCAACTGGAAGCCGCTGAATATCTTTTTCGCCAGCCTGTTCTTCGCCTTGTTCAAGGTCATCGGCTCCTATGCGGGCACGATCTCCTTCCTGCCCAAATTTGAGAATATCGCATCCAGCGATTATATCTATCTGATGGTGCCCTATATCGTCACCATGATCGTGCTCGTGCTGACGGGCAAAAAGAGCCGCGCGCCCAAGGCGGAGGGCATTCCCTATGACAAGGGGCAAAGATGATCCATGCGAAAGGCCACCGAAGGCCCTTCGGGGGCTTGGATGAAAGTTCACACCGAAGACATTGGGAGGATGCCATGAAAAAAATCATCGCGGCGGTGCTGACGATGCTGATGGTCTTTTGCGGGTGCGTCCCGGCGCTGGCCGGGGCGCGGCCCCTTTTGTACCGGGTGGAGGATGAGGCGGGGCACAGGATCTATCTGCTGGGCACCATCCACATCGGCCGGGAGAGCATGTATCCCCTGAGCGCCGCGGTGGAGGCGGCCTATGACGAGGCGGAGATCCTGGCGGTGGAATTGGACGTCGTCGCCTATCGGAATAACTTTCTCAAAAGCCTCCTGTCCACCGCGAAGCTGACCTACGGGCTGTTTGACAGCGCGGACAGGCATTTGTCCCCGGAGGTATACGCCATGGGCGTTGAAAAGCTGGGGCTGCCGGAGTATACCCTGCGGCGGCTGCGCCCCGGCGCGTGGTTGAGCCTGGCGGAAAACTGGATGTACGAGCAGACAGGGCTCAGCGCGGAGCTGGGCGTGGATATGCATTTGCTGGGACGCGCCCATGCCGACGGCAAGCAGATTGACGAGCTGGAGGGCTATGACAGCCAGATGGCCGTGATGCTGGGCCTGCCCGATGAAATCGTGGATCTGCAATTGCAGTCGACGCTCAAGTATCCGCATGTGAGCGGCCTGTCCCTCAAACTGATGCTCCAGGCCTGGGAAAACGGCGATGAAAGGACCCTGACGCGGTACGTCCAGACGGATACCTCCGCCCTGCCCGGCGAATTGAGAGAAGTTTACCAGGAATTCCTGGATATGATGTACCACGACCGGGACAGCGGCTTTGAGGAGCAGGCCCGGGCCTACCTGAAAGCAGGGAAGACGGTGCTGCTGGCGGTGGGCGCGGCGCATATCGTGGGGCCCGGGGCGCTGGCGGATCGGCTGGCCCAGGCCGGCTATACCGTTACAGAAATCGGCAGATGAATCAAGCGAGGTGCTTTTGACAGGCACCTCGCCTTTTCGGAGGGACGGATGGAAGCGATACTCACTACCCTGGACGCGGTGTGCCTGGCCTCCCAGATCATCCTGGAAAGCGGCGGGGAAACCTATCGGGCGGAGGAAACGGTGGAACGGATGTGCCGGGGGCTGGGCGTGCCGCAGGTGGACGTGCTGGCCCTGCCCACGGGCTTGATGCTCACCCTGACCACCCAGGAAAGCGGCACCCTGACCCGCATCGTGCGCGTCCATGACCGGGCCACCGACCTGGCCCGCATCGACCAATGCAACAGCATATCCCGCCAGGTGGCCTGCGGCGGCATGACGGCGCAGGAGGCCCTTTGCCGCCTGAAGGAAATCCACCATCCCGGAAAGGACCGGCGGTGGCTTTTGATCGGGGCCAGCGCCCTGTCCGCCGGCAGCTTCACGGTGATGCTGGGGGGCGGATGGAAGGATTTTATCGTGTCCTTTTTCTGCGGCGCGCTGGTGCAGGCGGTGCTGCCGCCGCTGAACCGGCGCCACGTGCCCATGCTGCTTTCTTCGCTGATCGCCGGCGCCCTCACCACCCTGATGGCCCTGCTGGGCACCCTGGCGGTGGCGGGCGTGCAGGTGGAGCCGGTGATTTCCGGGGCCATCATGCCGCTGCTGCCCGGCCTGGCCACCACCAACGCCATCAGGGATACCATCCGGGGCGATCTGGTTTCCGGCGGCGCCCGGATCATGGAGGCCGTGCTGTCGGCAGTGATGCTGGCCGCCGGCATCGGGCTCATGCTGTCCATGTGGGGAGGGGTGGGGCTGTGAACTGGGGCATTCAATTGACCGCCTGCTTCTTTGCGGCCGTCAGCTTTTCCCTGCTGGTGCGCCAGCCCAGAAATTCCATGCTGGCCAGCGGGCTCATCGCCGTGGCGGGCTATACCGTGTTCCTTCTCCTGGGGCGGACCACCCTGGCCTATTTCGCCGCCACGCTTTTGATCGGCGTTTCCTGTGAAGTCTGCGCCCGGCTGATGAAGCGGGCGGCCACGCTGTTTGTCACCGGGGCCATCATTCCCCTGGTGCCCGGCGTCGGGCTGTATAATACCATGCGCTACGTGGTGGAGGGGGATTATCATCAGGCCGTGAGCACCGGCGCGTCCACCATTCTGGGCCTGTGCGCCATCGCCCTGGCCATCACCACCACCTCGGTGCTCTTTAACGCCCTGGGCGCCCGGCGCAAAAAGCGGGGCGCGCCATGCTGACGCCTCAGGCCAGGGTATACCTGGCGGTGAAGGATTGGCCCGCATTGGAGGCCCTGGTGGGCGCGGACGGCAGATTCTGTGTCATGGAGGGCAGCGGGGACGGGGATGCCATCCGCCGGGCGGCGCGCCGCCTGCAGCCGGACCTGGCGGTGCTGGATATGCACTTAAGGGGCGCGGATGGGCTGGAAATCATGGGCGAATGGCGGCGGGAGATGGCCGCGCCGCCCCGGGTGGTTTTCCGCTGCCCCTATCCGGGCGCGGATTGGGCGCATCGGGCGCGGGCCGCCGGGGCGGACCGGGTGCTGGAAACGGGGGAGGAAGGCGATATGCTTTCCATCCTGTGGCAAACGGCCCAGATCCCCCTGCCCGCCCTGGCGGCGCCATGGGCGGAAAAACGCCGGGAAATCGCGGCGGCGCTTATGGGCCGCCTGGGCGTGTCGCCCATCCTGAAGGGCAGCGCGTATATCCGGGAGGCCGCCGCGGCGCTTTGCTGCGCGCCGCAGCTGGCGCATCCCCTGGCCGGGCGGTTGTATCCTTTCCTGGCGGACAGGTTTTCCACCACCGCCGGGGCCGTGGAACGTGCCATCCGCACGGCGGTGGAGGATACCTGGCTGCGGGGCGATTTGGAGGCGATCCAGGCGCTGTTCGGCTTTTCCGTGGACGCAGACCGGGGAAAGCCCACCAACGCGGAATTTCTTTCCATGCTGTCGGAGCACGCCCGGCGGGGCATGGAGCAGTTTTTGTTTCAGCAAAGCGGAGGATAACGCATCCTTCGCTTTTTTGCACGTGCCCTTCCCCTGCCGCATATCCATGGAGATGAAACCAGGAAGGGGGAGGATGAACATGTCGGAAACCAATCAACAGAATTGCAGCTATCATTACACCGTGCGGCGGGGCGACAGCTTTTATCTGATCGCCCATCGGTCGGGCGTGGCGCTGCGGGACCTGCTGGAGGCCAACCCGGATATCCCGCCTGCCCGGCTGACGGTGGGGGATGTGCTGTGCATTCCCTCCTGCCCGGACGCGGAAAAGCCCGCGGAGGAAAACGGCGCACCGACGCCGGAGACCCCGCCGGCAGAGACCCCCGCGCCGGAGGAAAACGCCGGCTATGTATGCCCCGCCAATCGCCGGGCAGTGGTGCAGGAGGGCCAGACCGTAAGCGACCTGCAGCTGCGCTATAACCTGAGCTACCACACCCTGAAAACCGCCAATAACGGCATGGACCTGGAGAACCTGAACGGCGGGGATATCCTGTGCCTGCCGGAGGAGAACATCCCCTGTACCGTGCCCCAGACCCTGGTGCTGGGGGAGGGAGACACCCTGGAAAGCATCGCCTTTACATACGGCATCACCGTGGCGGCGCTGCTGCGGGCCAATCCCTGCCTGGCGCCGGAGGATTTCGCGGCGGGCGTGACCGTCAGGCTGCCGGAGGCATAACGAAAACGAAGCCCCTCCATAACGGCCCCGGGAAAGCCCTGGCCGCATAGAGACGCCGATAAACACGCAAGGACGCAATCACCGCCGGCACGGCGGCGCATTGCGCCCTTGTTTTCTGATGATTTTTCATGCTATAATGAAAAACGGAAAACGGGGATATGCGGAGGAACGCTGCCATGCTTAAGTATATGCGCATTCAGGGGAGAGAAAACTCCTATATCACAAAGTATCCCAAAGGCGTTTTCAGCCTGTGCTGGAATTTGATCAGAGACAGGGCATTAACGGCGGAAGAAGAAAAACTGTTCATTTCCATTGACGAATGGTTCAAGGCCAACCTTCCCGAACCCGAGCCCTGTAAAAACCACGAAATGGTCATTACGTTTTTCAAGTGCGATCAAGCCGGGCAAATGATAAAAAAGCTTGAACCGGCTGTCAGATTGCTGGATAAGTACGGCAGGCCGTACGATATCGTATATACGAATTCCGTGGGCACGATCGTGTATGAGGATGAATGGCAAATCGCCGTTTCAGTTCGGGACGGAAGGATGATTTGACAGAATTTTTTTGCGGCAGCCTGAAACTGTTTTGCTCTCCGCCTCTTTTCCCGGGAAAAGCAATTACAGGCGGAGCTCCAAAAAGCGGCGGAATACGGTGAAGCCCTCATCCTCATAGAAAGCCAGGGCGTCGTTGAAGGCCCATACGTCCAATTCAATGCGGTCAAAGCCCTTTTCCCGGGCGTCGGCCTTCACAAAATCCATCAGTTTTTTGCCAACGCCCATGCGGCGAAAATCTTTATCCACGCAGATTTCCGCCACGTGGACGAATTTCCGCGCCAGGTTATAGGGGCTTTCGGGCCGGTCGATATAATCCACCATCACCATGCCGGCGGCGCGGCCGTTTATTTCCTCCACAATGGCGCGGCCCGCCTCTCCCCGCAGGTAGGTGTCCACGTGATCCCGGATTTCCGGGCCGAAGCCGGGCTTAAAAATGTCCGGCCTGCCCTGCACATGCAGGCCGTTCACCTCCCTGCGCAGGGCGTTGATTTGTTCTTTATCTGCCATGGTCGCAAAACGCGGCATATTCATTCCTCCTCCGGCCAGGGATAATGCAGTTCATCCGCGGCCAGCCATTCGGCCTTGGCGTCGGTCAGCGCGGTGATCTTCTGCGTTACTTCCTCAAGGTCCCGGCAGCGGATCAGCAGCGACGATTCCACCGACGCGCCAAAGCGCGTGTCCTCCAGGATCACCGGCAGGCTTTTGAGCGCGTGGCTCACCCGATCCCACAGGGGATAGGGAACGTCCACAAGGACGCGCCGGGACCGCTGCATGCGCACCACCTGGGCGGCGTCCAGGGCCATGGCGCAGCCCTTGGTATATGCCCGCACCAGGCCGACGGCCCCCAGCAGCACGCCGCCGAAATACCGCGTTACCACCACGCAGCAGTTGACCACCTGGCGGCTTTTCAACACCTCCATCATGGGAAGGCCCGCCGTGCCCCCGGGCTCCCCGTCGTCGGAATAGCGCATGACGCCGGCGTTTTCCCCGATGACGTAGGCGTAGCAGTTGTGGGTGGCGTCCCGGTGCTTTTCCCGGACGCGCTTCAAAAAGGCCAGCGCCTCCTCCTCCGTTTCACAGGGGCAGGCGCAGCCGATGAAGCGGCTTTTATTGACGGTGAACTCGTCGTGGGCCGCCTGTTTCAGGGTTTTGTAATCGTTCGGCATATTCTCCTCTGGGGGCCAAGGAAGGATTCCGCTGTCCTCCTTCCGGGAAAGAGCGCAGACGCGCCGCGGGGCCGTGCGAAGGGGCATGGCGTCCGGGGCGCTTTCTCCGCACTGCTTTTCGGAAAGGGGGCCCTGGGAGAACCCACTTTTTGCTCAAAAGCGGATTCTCCCAGGCTTGTTATTTCAGGATCACCCGGCAGTAATTCTTCTTGCCTTTGCGCAGCAGGATGCCGTCGGCGGGGAACATGTCGGCGGTAAGGGTCAGGCTGATGTCCGTCACCTTGCTGTCGTTCATCACCACGGCGTTTTGCTGGATCTGCTTGCGGGCGTCGCCGTTGGAGGTGCACAGCCCGCACAGGTTCAGCAGGGTGGTCAGGCGGCTGTCCTGCTCCATTTGGGCGCGGGTCCATGCATAGGTGGGCACGTCCGCGCCCTGCGCGCCGCCGCCAAACAGCGCCGCCGCGGCCTGCTGGGCCTTCTGGGCCTCTTCCTCGCCGTGAACCAGCTTGGTGCACTCAAAGGCCAGCACCTTCTTGGCCTCGTTGATCTGGCTGCCCTCCAGGGCGGAAAGGCGCTTCACCTCGTCCATGGGCAGGAAGGTGAGCAGGCTCAGGCACTTTTCCACGTCGGAATCGTCCACATTGCGCCAGTATTGGTAGAAATCATAGGGGCTGCACAGCGCGGCGTCCAGCCACAGGGCGCCCTTTTCCGTCTTGCCCATTTTTTTGCCTTCGTGGTTCATCAGCAGCTTGAAGGTGCAGGCGAAGGCGGCCTCATGCTCCTTGCGGCGGATCAGGTCGGCCCCGGCCAGCATGTTGCTCCATTGGTCGTCCCCGCCCATCTGCAGCCGGCAGCCGTAGTTTTTGAATAGCTGCAGGAAATCATAGCTCTGCATCAGCATGTAATTGAATTCCAGGAAGGTGAGGCCCCGCTCCAGGCGCTGCCTGTAGCATTCGGCGGTGAGCATGCGGTTCACGGAGAACATGGCCCCCACGTCCCGGAGGAAATCCATGTAGCCCAGCGTCCGCAGCCAATCGGCATTATTGACGATCATGGCCTTGCCGCTGCCGAATTCGATGAACCGCTCCATCTGCTTTTTGATGCAGGATACGTTATGGTCGATGGTTTCCACGGTCATCATTTTGCGCATGTCCGTTTTGCCGGAAGGATCGCCGATCATGGCGGTGCCGCCGCCTACCAGGGCGATGGGGATATGCCCCGCCCGCTGCATGTGGGCCATGGCGATGATGGGGATGAAGTGGCCGAAATGCAGTGAGGTGGCGGTGGGGTCAAAGCCCACGTAGAAGGTGGTGGGCTCTTTTTCGAGCTGTTTGTACAATTCGTCTTCAAAGGTGATCTGGGCCAGGAAGCCCCGCTCCCGCAGGGTATCGAGCACGTTTTGCATGGCGGTTTCCTCCAGTGATTTATTCTTTGATGCCGCGAAACGGCGAAGCGGGCAGATAGGCCGCCCTCCGCTCTTCGGGCGGTTTACCCGTTGGCGCTGAACACCGCGTCCAGCTTCTCCATTCCCAGTTTGATCTGGTCCACGCTGCACATGGAGAAATTGAGGCGGAGGGTGTTTTCATGGCCGCCGGCGGGATAAAAATAGGTGCCGGGCACGTAGGCCACGCCCTGATCCACGCATTTTTGCAGGAGCGATACGGCGTCCATGCCCTCGTTGAGCTCCGCAAAGATGAACAAGCCCCCTTCGGGCCTGGTATATCGGGCCACCCCGCCGCATTTGGAAAGCAATTTCAGCATGGTGTTCATCTGCTCCCGATAGCTTTGGCAGATGCTTTCCACGTGGGGCATGAGCAGCCCCCTGCGCAGGTAAGCGTCCACGATGGCCTGGTTCAGGCTGGCGGTGTGCACGTCGGAGGACTGCTTGCCGATGATGCACTTGCGCAGCAGCGCGGCGTTGGCGCACAGGAAGCCCACCCGCAGCCCGGGGGAGATGACCTTGGAAAAGCTGCCCATAAAGGCCACCCAGCCCTCCGTATCGAAGGATTTGATGGAGGGCAGCTCCCCTCCGGCATAGCGCAGGTCGCGGTAGGGGTCGTCCTCCGCTACCAAAACGCCGTACCGGGCGGCCAGTTCGGCGATCCTTTTCCTGCGCTCCAGGCTCAGGGTGCGGCCGGTGGGGTTCTGGAAGGTGGGGATCACATAGAGCATTTTGGGATGCTCCTTTTTGAACACTTCTTCCAGCATGTCCACCCGGATGCCGTCCTCGTCGCTGTCCACGGGCAGCAATTGCGCCTGATACAGCTTCATGCACTGCATGTTGCCCAGGAACGTGGGGCTTTCCACGGCGATTTTGTCGCCGGGGTCGATGAGGGCCTTGCACAGAAGGTCCATGGCCTGGGTGGAGCCGGTGACGGGCAGGATTTCATCGGGCCCGCAATCGAAGGAGAACCGATCCCTGACGTAGGGCGCCAGGCTTTCCCGCAGGGGCGCGTAGCCCTCCGTGGCGCCGTACTGCAAAAGGGCCTTGCCCTTGGAAAGCAGCAGTTCCTTGGTCAATTCCGCGCACTGCGCATCCGGCAGCGCGGCGGCGGCGGGATTGCCCCCCGCAAAGGAGATCATGCCCGGCACGGCCAGGAGCTTAAAAATCTCGCGGATGGCGCTGCCGGAAATGCCGTTGAAACGGCCGGCGAACCGGATGCTTTGGATATCCATTGCTTCTTCCTCCCAACAAAAATGCGCCTTCCCCATCGGGGAAGGCGGATCATCGCGGTACCACTTCCGTTCGGCAGGATGATGCGGGATCACGCTGCCCTCTTGACGCTGTAACCGGCGCACCGGCGATGGCCTACGCGGAAAAAATCTTTCAGCCATGGGCTCAGGGAGGTAATTCGCCCTTCGGGCGCCGCCGCTTCCTCGCACCAGCCGGAAGCTCTCTTGAGGCGCATCGCCCGCGCTACTTAAAATCCCGTCATTGCCAGATACGTTGTATTATATGCGGGAAACTGCCGCTTGTCAAGGGCGTATTTTGCCTTCGCCGCCGCCCTTGAAACCGGGAGCAAAGTATGGTAAACTGAGAAGCAGGAAAAACGCGTATCCTTTCAAGGAGGCCACAGCGCATGATGAACAAACGCTATCTGGTGGCGCTGGACCAGGGCACCACCAGCAGCCGGGCGGTGGTGTTTACCCTGGAGGGCCACATGATCGCCGCCGCGGCCCAGGAATTTCCCCAGCATTATCCCCAGCCCGGCTGGGTGGAGCACGACCCGGCGGATATCCTTTCCACCCAGATCGAGGCGCTGCGCGCCGCCGTGCGCAAGGCGGAAATCAGCCCGGAGGAAATCGCCGCCGTGGGCATCACCAACCAACGGGAAACGGCATTTATCTGGGAAAGGGATACCGGCGCGTGCCTGCACAACGCCATCGTGTGGCAGTGCCGCCGCACGGCGCCCATCATCGAGCGATTGATGGCCGACGGATACGGCGATATGATCCGGAAAAAAACGGGCCTGGTGCCGGACGCCTACTTTTCCGGCAGCAAGGTGAAATGGCTCCTGGACACGCTGAACCTGCGGGAGCGGGCCAGGAAGGGCGAAATCTGCTTCGGCACGGTGGATTCCTACCTGGCCTGGCATCTGGTGGAGGGGCATCCCCATGTGACGGACGCCACCAACGCCGGGCGCACCATGCTCTTTAACCTGCATACCCAGGAATGGGATGATGACCTGCTCAATATGCTGGACATTCCCCGGGAAATGCTGCCCCGGGTGGTGGATACCGCCCAGGTGATCGGGAACCTCCGGGAGGATTTGCTGGGGGCGAAAATCCCCGTGGCGGCGATGGTGGGGGATCAGCACGCGGCGCTGTTCGGCCAGGCGTGCTTTGAGGAAGGCATGGTGAAAAACACCTACGGCACGGGCTGCTTCATGCTGATGAACGCGGGGGAAAATTTCCGCCTCAGCCAGTGCGGGCTGCTTACCACCATGGCGTGGCGGCTGGGAGGCAAGCCCACCTATGCCTTTGAGGGCAGCGTGTTCGTGGGCGGGGCCGCCATCCAATGGCTGCGGGACGAAATGAAGATGATTTCCAGCGCCGCCGAAAGCGAAGCGGTGGCCGCGTCGGTGCCGGATACGGGCGGGGTATATCTGGTGCCCGCCTTCACGGGCCTGGGCGCGCCCTATTGGAACATGTATACCAGGGGCACCCTGGTGGGCATGACGCGGGGCACGGGCCGGGCCCATATCGTGCGGGCGGCGCTGGAATCCATTGCTTTCCAGAGCCGGGACCTTTTTTCCGCCATGGCCCAGGACTGCGAAAAGCCCAGCCCCGCCCTGCGGGTAGACGGCGGCGCCAGCGCCAACGGGCTGCTGATGCAGTTTCAGGCGGATCTCCTGGGCGTGCCGGTGCAGCGCCCGGCGGTATTGGAGACCACCGCATTGGGGGCGGCGCTGCTGGCGGGCCTGGCCGTTGGCATTTATGGCGGCCTCAGGGAAACGGCCCAGGGCTGGCACGCGGCGGATACGTTCACGCCCCACATGCCGCAGGATCGCAGGGATGCGCTCTTGGTCGGCTGGCACCGGGCGGTGGACGGCGCATTGCACTGGGCGGAAAGCAACAAATAATCGCCGGCAATCAAAAGGACCGCCCCGGAAACGGCGGGACGGTTCTTTTTCATTGGATTCTCCGGGGATCACACCTCGGTGAAGGCATCCTTGCCCAGGCCGCAGATGGGGCATACCCAATCCTCGGGGATGTCCTCAAAGGCGGTGCCGGGGGCGATGCCGCCTTCCGGGTCGCCCACCTGGGGGTCATACACATAACCGCAGGGGCATTCAAACTTTTTCATGCCGTTTCTCCTTTCGCCCGGCGCGGAAAACCGCGCCCTTTTCCGTATCATAGCATGAACGGCGCACTGCGTCAATACCGGCGCGGGCTGCGCCATGCCGCCCCCAAGAAAAATGGCGCCGGGGCTGCTGGATCATCGGCTGTAATAGGCTTTCATCAGGTCCTTCACCTGTTCTTCGGAGCCGCTGAGGATGAAACGGGCGACGTTCTTTTCGTTGATGTACCGAAACTCGATATCGGCGCCGTGCCGGCAAATTTCCTTGCTGAAAAACTGCGAAATGCCGAGCGCCTCCTCATTGGAAACCGGAAAATCCATGATGGCGCAGATCCGATTGCTCTGCTTGAAGGAATCGGCGAGAAAATCATAGATGACCGCGTGGGACCGGGCCATGGTCGCCTGTCTGACCATGGGGTCGGCCAGGTATGCTTCCAGTTCCTCTTCCGTAAAGCTCCAGTTCCCGTCGATCTTTTCGCCCTTCAGGATGTCCAGCTTCAAATGGTTGCGCAGCGTTCTGGTGGTCAGCCCGGTGATCATCGCCAACTGATTCAGATTGTAAGCCATGTCCTCAACCTTCTTTTTCATGCTTTGGGGGAAAGGCCTTTCCCGGTTCCTATGATAAGGCGGGCGGAAGCATTTTTCAATTTGAAATCCGGCGGCATTTTCATAGCAAAAGAAGCGTCCCCCTTGGGGAACGCTTCAAAAATGCACGGCGCAGCAGGGATTTCACTTCCAGAAGTGCCGCTTGAGCAGGCCGGCAAACGCCCGGTCGGCATGGGCTATACAGGCAGTTCCGCGATCAGGCGGACGCGAAGCGGCCGCTTGGTCAAAAACTCGGCGTTGACGTCCATGACCGTGCGGGGATGCTGATAACAGTCCGCGCCCACGGACACCGGCTCATCGATCATATACAGATAGCCGGGTTCCTTTCCGTCATGCGTGATTACTCCAAAATCGTCATAAATCAGCATGCCGGGTTTGTGGGAGAAGGCCTCGGCCAGCGCCCGCCATTGGGTGATGGTGCTGCCTGCTTTCAATTCGGCAAACAGGACATTTGAACCGTGGTACCATACGCCGTCCGGCTGAAAAGGAACCTTCATGGCGACTCCTCAAAAAAGAGGGGAAAGGATTTTCCCCTCTTTGGTTATGCGATTACTTCCCGAAGTACCGCTTGAGCAGCCCCGCGAAGGCTTTGCCGTGCCGGGCCTCGTCCCTGGCCATCTCATGCACGGTGTCGTGGATGGCGTCCAGGTTCAGGGCCTTGGCGCGCTTGGCCAGGTCGGTCTTGCCGGCGGTGGCGCCGTTTTCGGCCTCCACGCGCATTCTCAGGTTCTTTTCGGTGCTGTCGGTGAGCACTTCGCCCAGGAGCTCGGCGAATTTGGCGGCGTGCTCCGCTTCCTCAAACGCGGCGGTCTTCCAGTATTCGGCGATTTCGGGATAGCCTTCCCGGGCGGCCACCCGGCCCATGGCCAGGTACATGCCCACTTCGCTGCATTCGCCCTGGAAATTGGAGCGCAGATCGTCGATGATGTCCTGGGGCACGCCCTGGGCCACGCCCACCACATGCTCCGCCGCCCAGGTCATTTCCGCGTCCTGCTTGGTGAACTTGCTGGCCGGGGCCTTGCATACCGGGCACTTTTCCGGGGGCTGTTCCCCTTCATACACGTAACCGCAAACCTGACATACCCACTTCATAGCTGATTCCTCCGTTCTTTTTAATAAATTTTGATGATAAAACGCCGCGCGAGCGGCGCTGAACCCGGATGATCAGGGATCGTAACGCTCCAGCTGCTTGACGAATTTGTCCAGGAACGCTTCCTCGCCCCAGGTGTTGATCTTGAAAAACATGGCCTGGCTGCCGCCCGACGTGACGGCGGACAAATGGATATCTCCGTCCCGGCCAAAGAGCGTGACGCACAGGGACAGGCGGTTGCTGCCCAGATAGCTGTACCGCTCATAGACCCGGGTGGCGCAGCGGATATCGCCCAAAGCAAAGTCGCTGCCGCCCTCCCGGGTGGCGGAAATGCTGCCCCGCATGACGGATTCCTCGATATAGGACAGCAGACCGTCAAAACCCACATTCAGATGATTTACGTACTGCGCCATGAAAATCCCTCCTTCATCCGGCGTTTGCTTACGGGCACATCATACCACAAAAGGGATTTTCCTGAAAGGGAAGGCCGCCCAATTGTCGCCCCGGAGGGCTGAATTGTCAGGGACGGGTCAATCTCCAGCCGCAAACCCCTGAAGCACCGCTTCGCCCATCCTCTCCTTTTCGCAGACGCGGGTGTGCAAAACGGGCAGGGCCTTTAATTCCTTCACCGCCTGGGGTGCGGGGATTTGGGTGGCATCTTCCAGCGCCGCGGCGGCGTCAAAGGCGTCGCCGGACACCTTCACGCCCAGGGCGGAGGCCACGTCGGCGGAGAATTTGTAGGGGCTGGCGGTGGACACGATGAGCAGGGGCGTCTGTTCGTCGCCCGTTTCTTTTCGGCAGTCCTCCGCCACGCGCATGGCCACGGCGGTGTGCGGGTCGGTCAGATAACGCTCTTCCTTCCAGAGCCCGGCGATGGTTTCCTTTGTCGCTTCGTCGTCCGCGAAGCCGCCGAAGAATGCCCCGTTCAGCAGGGCTTTTTGGGCGCCGCCGACTTCGTACCGGCCCTTTTCTTTCAATTCGCCCATCCAGGCGCGCACCTGGGCGGTATCGCCTTGGGCCAATTCCAGCAGATACCTCTCCAGATTCGAGGAAATCAGGATATCCATGGAGGGGGAGATGGTCCTGTGAAATTCCCTGCGCCGATCATATACCCCGGTGCGGATAAAATCGGTGAGCACGGAGTTTCGGTTGCTGGCGCAGATGAGGCGGCGGATGGGCGCGCCCATGCATCGGGCGTACCAGGCGGCCAGGATATTGCCGAAATTGCCCGTGGGCACGCAGACATTGACGCCGGTTTCCCAGGCGATTTCGCCCCGGGAGAGCATTTCCGCGCAGGCGGAAAGATAATAGGCCACCTGGGGGGCAAGCCGGCCCAGGTTGATGGAATTGGCGGAGGAGAGGACCTTGCCCCGGGCGTTCATTTCCGCGCCGAAGGCGGGATCGCCGAACAGGGTTTTCACCCCGGTCTGGGCATCGTCAAAATTGCCCTTCACCGCCGTCACGTGCACGTTTTGGCCCTGGGCGGTCACCATCTGCTTTTCCTGCACGGCGCTGACGCCGCCCAGGGGATAAAACACCGTCACCGACGTGCCCGGCACGTCCCTGAACCCTTCCAGCGCGGCCTTGCCGGTATCCCCGGAGGTGGCGGTGAGGATGGCGATTTCCCGCTTTTCGCCCTGCTTGCGGGCGGCGGCGGTCATCAGATGGGGCAGCATCTGCAGCGCCATATCCTTGAAGGCCAAGGTGGGCCCGTGGAAAAGCTCCAGCACGAACCGGCGCCGGGACAGGCCCCTGATGGGGGCCACGGCGGCGTCGTCAAACCGGGCGTAGGCCGCCTTCGCCATGGGCAGCAATTCTTCCTCCGAAAAGCCGTCCAGCAGCAGCGCCAGGGCCCAGGCCGCCCGGGCGGGATAATCCATTTGCGAAAGGAGAAGAAAATCCTCCCGGTTAAGGCGCGGCAGATTCACAGGCGCGTAAAGCCCGCCGTCCGGCGCAATGCCGCGCACGATAGCTTCCGGGGCGGAAACGGCGTCCGCCCCGCGGGTGCTGATATAAGCCAAGGGAAATCCCCCTTCGGATCAGATGAAATATTTTTTCACGAATTCAGGCGCGGCGGCGTCGTCCACGCTGACGGACAGGATAAACTGCACGTTGTGCTTTTCGCCCAGTCTGTTCAGCCGGGCAAAGAAATCTTCGGTCTGGGCAATATCGGTTTTGACGAGCTTTAAGAACGCGTCGATGAAGACCACGCTGATATCGAAATTCTGGGCCAGCATGCCGCAGAGAAAGCCAAAGAACATTTCCGGGCTGTCCGCGCCGTATTCCCCGGCGTTCACAAAGCGCACCTCATGGCGCAGGTCGAACATGTAGCGGTTGTCATCGTCAATGAAGATCACGTCGCCCTTGTGGGCCTTGATGGCTTCGTTGGCCATGTTCAGGATGCGCTTGGTCTTGCCGGAGCCTTTCTTTCCGTGGATGACCTGTATCATGGGAAAACCCCCCTTTACAGTATTTCTGTTTCCATTATACCTGATCTTGAATCGGATTTCAAGGGGAAAGAGGGAAGGACGCGGAGGAAGCCGCGGCCGGCAGGGGGCATCCCTTTGCACCGAGCCCGCAGGCCGTCATCCTTCTTCCCGCGGGCCGTCCGCAAGCCTGTTCAGCAAATCATCAAACCGCATGGCGGGCAGTATCCGGGCGTCCCCGGGGCTGCGCCGGGCGTCCCGGCGGCAGATGAAGGCGTAATCGCAGTATTGGCAGGGCCCGTTCATATTTTTATCGCACAGCGGCGCGGCGGCGATTTCCCCGGCGCGCATCCTTTCGGCCCATTGGCAGGCCATTTTTTCCGCGTGGAGGATCAGCCTTTTCAGGTCCTCCAGCGTGGCCAGCGCGGCGCGCTTGTCAAACTCGCCGGCGGATGTGACCATCCGGGGCAGCGTCAGCGGCGGCGTGCCCGCGTCCATGCGCTGGAGGATGGATACGTCCCTGAGCGCCACGCCGCGCAGGCACAGGGCCCGGGCCAGGGCGTCCTCGATATCGGCGGCGGTGTCCGGGTCGGGGATGAGGGGATCGAAAACGTGCATGTAAAACGCCCCGGCGGGCTGGGCGCCCTCCTCCATGGACAGGGCGGCCCGGAGATACAAAAGCAATTGCAGCTGCGCGCCCCAGAAGATCCGGGCGGGGTCCAGCTTTTCCGTGCCGGACTTGTAATCCACCACCCGCAGGTATACGCCCTCGTCCCCGGCGTAGCGGTCGATGCGGTCAATGACGCCGCGGATGAACACCCGGGATCCGTCCCGAAGCGTCAGCTCAATGGGCGGGATGCCCTCCGGATAGCCGAATTTCACTTCCGCGTCCCGGGGCCGGAAGGCGCTTTGCCGGGCGCCCCGGGTGAACGTCCAGGCCACCCTTTTCAGCACGCGCACATATTTTTCGCCCTGGGCGCGCATCCGGGCGCTGTCGCCCATGACGCCGGAAAGCATCTTTTCCAGCATGGGCTTGGCGGCCCGGTCCATCAGCGCGTCGCAGTCCTTTCTTTCAATGCCGGGCCAGCCGGGCACGGAAGGCAGCAGGCGGGTGAAGCCCTCCAGGGCGGCGTGATAAAAATTCCCCGCGTCCACGGGCGTCAGCGTCCATTCCTTCCGGGGGCGGGGGGACAGGCCCTGCTCCACGAAATGCCGGTACGGGCACACGGCGAAGCTTTCCAGGCGGCTGACGGACATGACCCGCTCCATGAACAGCTCCCTTGCGATTTCCCGGGGCAGGGGCGCGGCGGCCGCATCCGGCAGGAAAGCGGCGCGGAGCGCCCGGGCGCGTTCCGCCGTTTCGGGGGCCTGGGACAGGTATTTCCAGGCCTCCAGCCATTCGCCGCTCAGGCCGCCCTCCCGGGCCTTCATGCCCATTGCGTCCAGGGCGGGGCCGGGGGCCAGGGGCCGCAGGGCGGCGATTTTCTGGCTGACGCCGCCCTCCTCCACCAGGGAAGGAAACAGGCGCCGGATATGCTTGATCTGCGCCAGGGGCCGCAGGGCGGCGCCCTCCTGGGTGGCCTGGGCGCGGGTGAGATACAGCCTTTCCGTGGGGGCGGACAGGGCCTTCCACACGTCCAATTGCCGCAGGGCGTCCTGCCCGTCGGCGGTCAGGGACAGATAGGCGCGCAGGCTCTGCTGCACGTCCTCCTGCTCCTGGACGGTCAAAAGCCCCGGCTGGCCGGGGGACAACAGGGCGTCGGTCAGGTTCATCAAAAACAGCGCCCGGGGCCGGGCCAGGGGCAGCGTCCCGATTTTTCCGCACATCACCGCGTCCGCCGTGGGGGGCAGGGCGCTCAGCTCACAGGCCTGCAGCCCCGCTTCCAGCCAGGAGGCCAGCTGCTTTGCGGTGACGGGCGTGTCCGAAAGGAGCACCCAGGCCTGGGATAAAAGCTGCATCATGGCGTCCCACACCTGCCGGGCCTGCACGGCCTCGGCGGCCATGTTCCGGGAAAGCAGGGCTTCCTGGGCGGCGTTCAGTTTTTCAGGCAGGCCCGTATCCGTCAGGTAGGCGTACAGCTTTTTCAGGGCGTCCCCGGCGCATTTTGCCTCCCGCAGCTCCTGCCGCAGCGCCGAAAGGGGCGCGGTCAGCGCCGTGCGCGCCTCTTCCAGCCGGGCGCATTCCTCCGCGCTGCCCCGGGCGAAGGGGGCCAGCCACATTTTTCCCCGGATGCCGTAGGAAATCACGTAGTTTTCCAGGCGCCAGGCGTCTTCCTCACCGATGGGCGCATAGCCCGATTTGATAAGGGACAGCATATCCTCCGCTTCAAAGCCGCTGCCCAGCGCCCGGAGAGAAGAAAGCAAAAACCGCGCCGCGCCGTGGGAGGCGGCGGGCAGCTTGCGGTCCACGTAGGCGGGGATGCGGTAATCCCTGAGCACGGTGGCCAGCGTGCCCGCAAAGCCGCTGTCGCCCATGGCCACGGCCATATCGCCGAAGGCCATGCCGCCCTCGTGCAGAAGCAGCATTTCCTGGGCGGCAAAGTGCGCCTCAAAATACGGGCTGGGGGCGGCGAACAAACGGATGGCGGGGGCGGGGGCAGCGTACGCCGCGCCGGGGGTGCGCAGGTACTGCGCGGATAAATGGATCAGCTCCGGGGCCTTTTCTCCCCATTCCGGGGGCAGCAGAGAAAAGCGGCAGGGGATGCCCGCCTCCCCGGCGGCCTTCTGCAGCCTTTCCGCGCTTTCCCGGACGGGGGCGAACATCTCCTCCGGCCCCATCTGGATCAGCGCGCGCACATCGCCGCTTTCCCTGGCCAGGGCCAGCAGCAGCCGGTTCATCTGCCCCGTGAACACGTCAAAGCCGTACACCGCCGCCGCCGCGTCCCGGGCGATGCCGCTGTCCGGAAGGCGCAGCAGCATGCTTTCCAGTACGTCCTCCCCGTCCACAAACCGGCCGGAAAGCTGCGCCTGGTAGGCGGCATAGAGCAGGGCCAGATCCGTCATCTTGTCCCGGGCCGCGTCCTCCTCCAGGGCCTCCGCGTGCGCCGAGAGCGCCTCCGGGGCGATGCCGGCGCGCTTGAAATCGGCAATCAGCGCGCCCAGATGCTCAATAAAGCCCTGCTTATCGGCGGCGCTTTCATAGTATTTCAGCTTTTTCCTGTTTTTCAGCAGCACCCGGGCCAGGGCCAATTGCTTGCCCCGGGCGTCGATGCGCACCCGATCATCCGCCCCGGCCCGGGCGAAGACCCGCTCGGTGAGCCGGGAGGGGGAAAGCACCTCCACGTCGAAAAGGCCGGGCACGGCCAGACCGTCCATCAATTCCCGCTCCGTCTGCAGGGTATACTGCTCCGGTACGATCACAAGCAGCGGCCCGCCCTGCGCCGCCATCGCGGTGAGGTGCCGCCGCAGGGCTTCCTGATTGCCGCCCAAAACCTGTAGCATGGAAAACTCCTTTCCGTGTGGAGGGGGAAAATGGGGCGAGGGCGCTTTGCCGCCGTTGGCCGCGCCCGGGACGAAGGCCGCAAACGGCTTTATATTAAGCCTTCAGTCGCGGCGCCCGTTCCTCTTAGTTCATGGCGATTTCATCGGCGACGGATGTGAAGGCGGCCTGGGCGCTTTCCTTTACCTGGGCCCATTCGGCCTCATAGCCGGGGGAGCGCAGCCATTTCAGGCAATTGCTGGTTTCCTCCAGCATCTGCATATCCGCCCCCAGGGCCATGCCGGGGATCAGCGTATCGCCGTGCTGGCGGGTGCCCAGGAAATCCCCGGGCCCGCGGATTTCCAGATCCTTCTGGGCGATCTTGAAGCCGTCGCCCGTTTCGCACAGGGTTTTCAGCCGCTCGTTGGGCGCGGCCATGAGGAAGCACCAGCTTTCTTCCGCCCCCCTGCCCACGCGGCCCCGAAGCTGATGAAGCTGGCTGAGGCCGAAGCGGTCGGCGTTTTCAATGACCATGACGGTGGCGGAGGGCACGTTCACCCCCACCTCGATGACGGTGGTGGACACCAGCACGTCCGTTTCCCCGGCGGCGAATTTCCGGATGGTCTCCTCTTTCTCGGCCGGGTCCTGGCCGCCGAAGGTGAGCCCCAGGCGCAGGGAGGACAGGGGGCCGGTGGACAATTCGGCGTAGGTGTCCTGGGCGCTGCGGGCGTCGATCATTTCGCTTTCCTCCACCAGCGGGCAGACGATATAGGCCTGCCGCCCCGCTGCCGCTTCCCGGCGGATAAACTCGTAGAGGCCCTCCCGCCTGTCCTCCGGCACGATGCGGGTCTTGACCGGCGTGCGGCCGGGGGGCAGCTCATCCACCACGGACAAATCCAAATCGCCGTAAAGCACCAGCGAAAGGGAGCGGGGGATGGGCGTGGCGGAGAGCACCAGTTCGTTGGGCGCCAGATCGCTCCGGGCTTTCCTGGAAAGCAGCCGCCGCTGGCGCACGCCGAAGCGGTGCTGCTCATCCGTCACCACCAGGCCCAGGTTTTGATAGGCCACGTCCTGGGAAATCAGCGCGTGGGTGCCGATGACGCACTGCCAGGCGCCGGAGGCGATGTTTTCCAGCGCCTCCCGGCGATCTTTGGCCTTCATGCCCCCCGTGAGCAGCCCGCATTCGACGCCCAGGGGCGCCAGCACGCGCCTGGCGCTTTCCAGATGCTGCCGGGATAGGATTTCCGTGGGGGCCATCAGCGCGCTTTGATATCCGGCCCGGGCGGCGAGATACATGGCCCCGAAGGCCAGGGCAGTCTTGCCGCAGCCCACGTCCCCCTGCACCAGGCGGCCCATGGCGTGGGGGGCGGACAGGTCGGCGGCGATTTCATCCAGCACCCTTTTCTGCGCCCCGGTTGGCGGGAAGGGGAGGGAGGCCCAGTAAGCGCCGCAGGCGTTTTGGGGC
>Ga0079305_1001915_pt1 | contig 22070 bp, 36 predicted proteins | sample LMS_cellobiose_e_FD_79183 | JGI IMG/M metagenome (GOLD analysis project Ga0079305, IMG submission 79183) | Rumen-fistulated moose microbial communities from Alaska, USA - LMS_cellobiose_enrichment | ecosystem: Host-associated > Mammals > Digestive system > Stomach > Rumen fluid ... | reverse complement strand
TCTATTCGTTTAGTTTTAAAGAAGAAAGTAAGCAAGCTCTCGTTCTGACCTCAAATAGTATTGTTCTTCAAAATCATAAAGAAAAACGGCTCTAATTACACAACGACAAAGATATTTTAGTTATTTTTTTGCATCCTTCTAGACATAATCTTTAATCGTATGTGATATATCCCCACTGCCAAAACCAATTCTGCACCTTTTGACAGCTTTGTAAATCTACCTTTCCTTTTTCAATAAATGAAAAAGCTCACAAATTTGATTAATCACCATTTGTGAGCCTTTATATCTTATTAAATTGAACATATTTTGTCCTTATAATGATGGTGGTCGGGGGGCGAAATAGGTTTTAAAGTATGATAATACACGTTTTTCCTATAACATTGTGTAATCACTTTTTGACTATATTGTATCGCCGATCCATTGGCAAAACGTTGATAGACCCAGCCAGTCATCTGTTTTCGAATATCCCGATAACTGTGAAGTATTATTCAGTCTGATATCTACTAACTTAGTTACATGATTACGTTCTAATAACTCTACGAATGTCCGTAAATTTTTTTCCAAAAAACCAATTGTACATAAATTAATTGTCATAGTATTCCTCCGAAAATTTTGTTAAGTATCTATGGTCCTGAATAAGCTTACAGTCTTATTAGAGATAATACTTATGATCCACTTTATTGGCGATTATGCTATAGCTTTCTAACTTGCATTATTGTCATGCTCTTTTTTTCATATATCACAACAGTTAAAATGGACACAAGAATGATCGCAGTATTTGCAGCAATTGTTCCCGTCCAGGTCATCGTCATGGTACCAAAGATAGGGGATGCTGCATTGAACATGGTATGGAATAATACGGACATAAAGACAAAGCCTTTTCCTGAAATTTTGTAGATTGCCCCGTGGAAAAATCGAAAAGCCATGAGTTGAACTACAAACATCCCAAAGTTAATAAGCCCTTCACCGTGATTCGTCCCCGGAATGAAGAAAAGGGGAATGTGCCATACAGTCCAAATAATCCCAGTGATAACAGAAGATACTACAAAGCCGTATTTTTTGTTGAGTTTAGGCTGCAATATGTACATCCAGCCAGCTTCCTCTAAGCCGCCAATAATAAGATTACCAGGCAGCGAAAGAAAAAACGTATAAAACGGAAGCACTATTTCTGTGCGGTCTGAAACTGCTATATGGATTAAGAAATACAGTGCAAGCCCTGCAACAACAAACAAATAGACAAATATGTTGTTTTTGATATAAAAAACAGTTTTCAACCATTCCTTAAAATCTGCTATTTTTTTATTTTTCTTCAAAACGACATATGAAGCAATAGCAGGCGACAAAATATAAATTGCAAAAGGAATATTCATCAAGAATTGCTGGAATGTGTGAACCCAATTGTGAACTGAATATCCGAATGGCCCAAGAACAATCAAGGCACCTGACACAAAATATGCTATGCTAAAAGTCAGCAGCGTAAATTGTACTGTGGTTTTTTTATCTATCATGGTATCTACACCTCACATTTTAGAGTATTTTTAAGTATCACTTGCAACATCACCATTCACATTCAAATATTCTATGGACTCTTATAGGTAAAAATATACCATGCTCCTTTACATAGATAAACTGCAGTGGTTGATCCCCATAAAAACTCATAACTATTATTCATTGCGCCTCCCTTTAAGCTCTAATATAACGCTTTTCTCCTTTCATTATAATGATTTAAAAAGTCTGTGGTTCAAAAATGGGACGATTTAAGACTAATATTATCCATTTGTGAAATTTATAAGAAACAACCTAGCTCTCGTTCTAGTAATTCTCCACCTTTCAATGAAAATTGAGCAATAATTTAGTTTAATGAGGAATAAAGTGGATCATTGTACTCCATAGTTTCGCTGGGGAAAAACAATAGTACATAGTCTGAGGTTCTTGAAGGCTTCTGTTATGAGTTGTCATCAAATATAATCACAGACAACTTTTAGCATAAAAAAGACCCTTTCCACAAAAGTGAAAAGAGCCTTGAAACGCCAAAAATTAACGTTTTGAGAACTGAGGTGCACGACGAGCGCCTTTAAGACCGTATTTTTTACGTTCTTTCATACGAGCGTCACGAGTTAATAATCCTGCGCGTTTTAATGTTGGACGGTATTCAGGATCTACTTGAAGTAAAGCACGTGCGATACCATGACGGATAGCGCCAGCTTGACCAGTATAACCTCCACCGTTAACATTTACTAAAATATTGTAGCTTCCAGTTGTTTCAGTAGCCACTAATGGTTGTTTAACAACTTCGCGTAAAGCTGCAAACGGGATATAATTTTCGATTTCACGACCATTGATGATGATTTGTCCGTCACCTGGAACTAAACGTACACGAGCAACAGAGCTTTTACGACGACCAGTACCGATATATTGAACCTGTGCCATTTGTTTTACCTCCCTTTATTAATTATCCACGAAGTTCGTAAACTTCTGGTTGTTGAGCTTGGTGCGGATGTTCGCTACCAGCATATACGTGTAATTTTCTAAACATTTGACGACCAAGAGAATTCTTTGGAAGCATACCTTTGATTGCAAGTTCTAACATTTGCTCTGGGTAGTTAGTACGCATTTCTAAAGCAGTTCTTTGCTTTAATCCACCTGGGTGCATAGAGTGACGGTAGTAAATTTTGTCAGTTAATTTTTTACCAGTCAATTCAATTTTTGAAGCATTTAAAATAATTACATGATCACCAGTATCCACATGAGGTGTGAAAGTTGGTTTATGTTTACCACGTAGAATTGATGCAATCTCACTAGCAAGACGACCTAAAGTTTGGCCTTCAGCATCAATTACGTACCATTTACGATCAACATTGTTTGAATTAGCCATAAACGTTGTACGCATGAGTTTCCCTCCTGAAATGTTAAAGTTATAGTTTGTTTAAAATATAAATGTCTGTTCTTACGTCTATATGTTCACACAATTAAGTTCCGGGGCTTAATGTGGGATTAAAATACATACCATATTATGATATATCCTAGAGTAGCATATGTCAAGGGAATGTTACGCCAGGTTTAGTTGTTATGAGAAAAAAATCTTTTTTCCGTGACTTTTACTCAAAGAACATCACTTTTTACTTATAAGAAAAGGATTCCTTGGTCGCTTTCTGTACTCTTTTTGGAAAAGGAGGAAAGCATTAGTCTCCTCTCCCAGCGTCGCAAGAATCATGGTTTAATACCATACTTTCCAAAGATACAATCCATTTGCAGAGGCTGTTTTTCCTGCTGCCTTTCTATCCTTTTTCTCTAAAATTACGGGAATATCTTGTGGTAACTTTTTCCCTCTTCCTACATCTAATAAGGTACCGACCATAATCCGCACCATATTATAAAGGAATCCATTCCCTTGGAAAGAAAAAATTAACATATTGTCTTCCTCTGTAAGCTTTACTCCAGTAATCGTTCTTACTTTTCTTTCTTTGTCTGTTTTAGCAGAGCAAAAACTAGTAAAATCATACTCTCCAATAAAATAACAAAGTGCTTCCCTCATCGCCTCCATATTTAGAGCATATGGATAATAATAGGCATAATTACGTTTAAAGGGATCTCTCCGCTCTCCTAATTGAATAAAATAGCGATACTCTTTCGCTGTTACATTATATCTGGCATGAAAGGAGTCAGGTACTATCTCTGCATCTGCAACCACAATATCGTGGGGCAAAAGAGTATTTAGAGCAATCGGCCACTTATCTGCAGGTATATCAAGAGAGCTATCAAAATGAATGACTTGTCCCTTAGCATGAACGCCAGCATCCGTTCTACCAGAAGCCTGAATCTTTACTTCTACTCCTTTATGGAGCCTTCTTAAAGCCCTTTCGATTTCCCCTTGTACGGTTCGATCCTTTGGCTGAATTTGAAACCCACTATAATTCGATCCATCATAGCTAACTGTACATTTATATCTTTGCATCGTATTCTCCATTATGTTCTTAATACAAACAGCATAGCTGTTATTAGTATCAGAATAATAATCATTATGGTATCAATAGGATTCCAGATTAATTGGCGGTATTTCGTTCTTCCTTCTCCACCTTGATAGCCACGTGCTTCCATCGCAATAGCAAGCTCCTCTGCTCTTTTAAAGGAGTTAACAAATAAAGGAATCAATAAAGGAATAATTGCTTGTACACGGCTTTTAATGGAGCCACTAGAGAATTCTACTCCTCTTGCCATCTGAGCCTTCATAATCTTTTCTGTTTCATCCATTAAAGTTGGAATAAAGCGCAGGGAGATAGACATCATAAGCGCCAGTTCATAAACAGGAAATTTCACCTTTTTTAGTGGTCCTAATAGTGTTTCAATTGCATCCGTTAACTCGATTGGCGTTGTTGTTAATGTAAGCAAGGATGTCATGATAATGAGCAAGAAGAAGCGAATAGAAATGAGAATCCCCATTCTAATACCTTCTTTATAAATCGTAATCCATCCCCATTCAAACAATAGCTCTCCATTTTTCGTGAAAAAAATATGCAAAATAAACGTAAAAATAATTAACCAAAAAATTGGCCTCAGTCCTAAATAAATGTACTTAATCGGTACATTGGAGATGGCGACTAAAGTACCTACATATACAATCAATAGCAAATAGCTCCAAATATTATTAGCCAAAAACACAATACAAATAAATAGGAAAACAAGTAGTAACTTGGAACGGGGGTCCATTCTGTGTAATGTAGAATCAACGGGAATAAAACGCCCTATAATCATTTTTCCCATTAACTGCTCCCTACTTTCTTCTGAAGATACACTGCTAACTCATCCGTAAAATCTTCCATGTTTAAGTGAACCCGTTCCATCTTCATTCCGAATTTTGCTTCTACTTTCTTTTGGAATCGTACAACTTCAGGAACATTCAATCCAATAGCAGCTAAATCCTCTGCTTCTTTAAAAATTTCTATTGGAGTCCCTTGACGATGAACTTTCCCTTTATTCATAATGACTATTTGATCTGCATAATGAGCAGCATCCTCCATACTATGTGTAACTAGAACAGTCGTTAAATTTCGCTCTTTATGAAGCTTATAAAACATATCCATAATTTCTCGTCTGCCTCTTGGATCTAAACCAGCTGTCGGCTCGTCTAATACAAGTACATCTGGTTCCATAGCCAGCACACCAGCAATAGCTATTCTTCTCATCTGACCGCCTGATAAATCAAAAGGAGATTTCATGAGAAAATCTTCAGACAATCCTACCTCACTTAATGCCTTTACAGCTCTTATCTTTGCTTCTGATTCAGGAATACCAAAATTAAGAGGGCCAAAACAGATATCCTTTTCTACTGTTTCTTCAAACAACTGTTGTTCTGGAAACTGAAAAACAATCCCTACTCTTTGCCGGATACTCCGCAAGTTCTTATGTTTCTGTCCACCTTCAAGTGTACGGTCACCTATTACCACTTTCCCTTTAGACGGTGTTAAAAGAGCATTAAGATGCTGTAAAATGGTAGATTTACCTGAACCAGTATGACCTATAACGGCAACATAGCTTCCTGAGGGAATATCAAAACTTACATCCTCTATCGCCAATCGCTCAAACGGAGAATTTTCCTGGTAACGATACTCTACTTTTTGAAGTGAGATGTCCATATGCCTGTCACCAACTCTTCTTCTGTTAAATATATTTCCTCTAATGAAATACCTTTGTTTATTAAGCTTTCCCTAATCTTAATAGTAAAAGGTATATCTAAACCTATTTCAACAAGTTCCTTCTGCAGTTTAAATATTTCCTTAGGATTACCTTCCTTATATACTCTACCCTTATTCATTACGATAATCCGGTCTGCCTTAGCAGCCTCATCTAGGTCATGAGTAATCGAAATAATGGTCATATTTTCTTTTTGCAGCTCTCTCATAATATCAAAGACTTCTTCTCTTCCCTGAGGATCAAGCATAGAGGTAGCCTCATCTAATATGATAATTTCAGGTTTCAATGCAATAATTCCTGCAATAGCGACTCTCTGTTTTTGTCCTCCAGATAGATGGTGCGGCTCTTGATCAAGAAAAGATAACATCTTTACTTTTTCCAAAGAACGCTCTACTCTTGTTACCATCTCACTTCTTGGAACAGCGTTATTTTCTAAACCAAAAGCCACATCATCCTTCACCGTTGTACCAACAAACTGATTATCAGGATTCTGGAATACCATTCCTACCTTTTTCCTTATGTCCCAGACAGTCTCCTCTGTTATCGGAATACCGTCTATTACTATAGAACCTTCATGAGAGAATTGTAATCCATTTAATAACTTAGCTAACGTAGATTTACCTGAACCATTATGTCCAACTATCGCAACCCACTCACCAGCGTTTACATGAAAAGAAACGCGATTAAGGGCATATTCTGACTGCTCCTCATATTTAAAGGATACATCTTCAACCTTTAGTAAAATCTTTTGGTCCATTATATTCCCACCATTTACCTGCTAGATATTATTGATTATAAATAAAGTAAAATTACTACATTCACATAAACAATTAATAACCTTCGTGTAGTAATCTCCGGGTAATAGTTCATTTTTTTATTCTAACTCATTGTTAAAGCAAGATAAAAAAATAAACTCGCCAATTGGGCGAGCTTTGAATTGGTTTAACATAAGATTATTTGTATAATCTTTGATATCCTTTTTCTATGCTTGTTAAATATATCTTATGGTATTCCACTTCTTAGCACCCTTCAGTCCTAATAAAACATGAAAAAAGCCCGCACCTCTTTCTAACGATTTAATCCAAAGAAGAGGTGCACGAGCTAGACGAGTCATTAAATGAAGATAAATGCTCATCATAACACTCTATATTGGCTTGATCAAAAGTGAGGATTATTAAAGAAAAAGGGCACTTGAACAAGTTTCATAACAATATAAACTGTCCCGTACCCTAAGTTTCTTTGAAATCCTATTACACTAACTCGATAATTACCATTGGTGCTCCGTCTCCGCGACGAGGACCCATTTTCATGATACGAGTGTAACCACCTTGACGATCAGTATAACGAGCAGCAACATCACTGAACAACTTTTGTACAGCGTCTTGGTTTGTTTCAGCATTAGCAACTTCATGACGTACATAAGCAGCTGCTTGACGACGTGCATGTAGATCTCCACGTTTACCAAGTGTAATCATTTTTTCTACAACAGAACGAAGTTCTTTTGCACGCGCTTCAGTTGTTTCAATTCGCTCATTGATGATTAAGTCTGTAGTTAAGTCACGTAACATAGCTTTACGTTGTGCGCTTGTGCGTCCTAACTTTCTGTAACCCATGTGAGATTCCCTCCTTTTGTTAAAATACAAGCTTTATAGATATCGTTCATAATCAAGAGACTTATCAGTCGTCTTTTCTTAATCCTAATCCAAGCTCTTCTAATTTATGTTTTACTTCTTCAAGAGATTTTCTACCTAAGTTTCGAACTTTCATCATATCTTCTTCCGTCTTATTCGCTAATTCTTGTACGGTATTAATACCAGCACGTTTTAAGCAGTTATAAGAACGAACAGAAAGATCTAATTCTTCGATTGTCATCTCAAGAACTTTTTCTTTTTGATCTTCTTCTTTTTCTACCATAATCTCAGCATTTTGTGCTTCGTCAGTTAACCCAACAAAGATATTCAAATGCTCAGTTAAAATCTTTGCACCAAGTGCGATAGCATCTTGAGGACCTGTACTACCGTCAGTCCACACGTCAAAAGTTAACTTATCATAATTAGTCAATTGACCAACACGAGTATTCTCTACTTGATAAGAAACACGAGATACTGGCGTAAAGATAGAGTCAATAGGAATTACACCAATAGGTTGATCTTCACGTTTGTTTTGCTCTGCTGGTGTGTATCCACGGCCACGCTTTGCAGTTAAACGCATGCGGAAATTTCCGTTACTCCCTAAAGTTGCGATATGAAGATCTGGATTTAAGATCTCTACATCACTATCATGTGTAATGTCTGCTGCTGTTACTACCCCTGCACCTTGCATATCAATCTCTAAAGTTTTTTCATCATCAGAGTATATTTTCAATGCTAGCTTTTTGATATTTAATATGATAGCTGTAACATCTTCTACGACGCCTTCAATAGTTGAGAACTCATGAAGTACCCCATCAATTTGAATGGATGTGACAGCGGCACCTGGCAGTGAGGATAGTAGAATACGACGTAAGGAGTTACCCAAAGTAGTACCATATCCACGCTCAAGTGGCTCTACGACGAACTTACCATACTTGGCATCATCGTTGATCTCAACCGTTTCGATTTTTGGTTTTTCTATTTCGATCATCAAGATATACCCTCCTTCAAAACGTCGAAACCTCGGTAATTTTTACCGAAATTCCCCATGTTTACGTTCCCGCTTGTGCACAACAACTGGGTTAGTTAATATATCTGTACGGGTTCTAAAAGTTTTAGTCATATCCCATTATAGACAAGGATAGAAAATTTATACAGAAAAATTAAACTCGGCGACGTTTAGGTGGTCGGCAACCATTATGAGGAACTGGAGTTACGTCTCTGATCGCTGTAACTTCTAGTCCTGCAGCTTGAAGAGCACGAATAGCAGCTTCACGACCTGCACCTGGTCCTTTAACTGTTACTTCTAAAGTTTTCATACCGTGTTCCATAGATGCTTTTGCAGCAGTTTCAGCAGCCATTTGTGCAGCGAATGGAGTAGATTTACGAGAACCTCTGAATCCAAGTGCACCAGCGCTTGACCATGAAAGAGCATTTCCATGAACGTCTGTAATAGTTACGATAGTATTGTTGAAAGTAGAACGAATATGAGCAACACCAGACTCAATATTCTTTTTAACACGACGTTTACGTGTATTAGTTTTACGTGCCATTATAATGTACCTCCTTTACCGATTATTTTTTCTTATTAGCTACAGTCTTACGAGGACCTTTGCGAGTACGAGCGTTGTTTTTCGTGTTTTGTCCACGAACTGGTAAACCACGACGGTGACGAAGGCCACGGTAGCAACCAATTTCCATTAGACGCTTAATATTTAAAGAAATCTCACGACGAAGATCCCCTTCTACTTTTAAACCGTCAATGATATCACGGATTTTGTTTAATTCATCTTCCGTTAAATCACGAACGCGTGTATCTTCAGAAACACCAGCTTCTGCTAATACTTTTTGTGCAGTATTTTTTCCAATACCGTAAATGTAAGTTAAAGATATTACTACACGTTTTTCACGTGGAATATCCACACCAGCAATACGTGCCATCTATATGCGCACCTCCTTGTTATTAACCTTGTTTTTGTTTGTGTTTAGGGTTTTCACAGATAACCATAACTTTACCACGTCTGCGGATAACTTTACATTTTTCGCAGATTGGTTTAACAGATGGTCTAACTTTCATTATCCTAACCTCCTTGATAGTACGGAGTGCAATCAGATTATTTAAAGCGGTAAGTAATTCTTCCGCGAGTTAAGTCATATGGAGATAACTCAACCGTTACTTTATCACCAGGTAAAATACGGATGAAATGCATGCGAATTTTACCAGAAACGTGAGCCAATACAGTATGACCATTTTCTAATTCTACCTTAAACATGGCGTTCGGCAAAGTTTCAGTGATTGTGCCTTCAATTTCGATTACATCGTCTTTAGCCATCGAAAATCTCTCCTTTCCATAAAAAAATACGAGATCCATCTTAACTAATATAGCAAAGTGTAGCTCTTCTTGTCACACGATCGGTGTACATTAAACTACTCTGAACTGCTCCTATAATATAATAAAACTGCATTAAACTGCAACTAATTGATTATACCATAAGAGAAGGTACTTCGTCCGCTATTAATTATAAAAAAATATAATAATAGGCAAAGAAATAGAAAAAGGTTTAATGCTACCAACTAAACTTAGCATTGCTAGATCATTCATTTTAAGAAAGAAATGATCTTTCCTCTCATTACGAACATTCTATCAACAGCCTTGTGTCTTATCGTATCGAAGTATGCAAGCATTTATATGACCTTTTTCAAGAAAAATTGTCATTCTTCAAGAGTCTAGCCTTAAAACTTCCCACTCATACTTGGTTTCACTTGAAAAGCCACATAGATTTCGTATTTCAAGGATTTCGTAGACTGTTCGACAACTGCACACCTGTTCTAATACCAATCGTCATAATAGAAAGAATAATAGTTACATTACCTTCTTCACTACTAGATAAAAAAGCAATTCAAGCGGAGTTACCATGAAATCCAAAATACTCTGCACCAATTATCTAAATTGATTAATCTTTTAACGAAGATAAACATGTCAAAATAACACGGTTATGCTTTTTTTGTTACAGATATAACCATGAAAATTATTATACCTTTTGAAAAAAGGAAATGCATCATGTTTAGGAATAAACTCCTCAGCCATTTCATCCCAATTCTTCTATTTATTATCTCTGATTTATTTCCATGCTAGAGAACAGATTAGTCAAAGCAAAAGTTACTCTTATTTTAAAGTACTTAATAATTCATCAAGATCTACGAATACTTTATTAATATCTTGTTGTCCATTGATATTACGAAGATAACCTTTTGACTCATAGAAATCAAGTAATGGTTGAGACTGCTTAATATTAACTTCTAAACGATTTTTCACTGTTGCTTCATTATCATCTGCGCGTTGGTATAATTCGCCTCCACAACGATCACATGTATCTGGCTTGGATGGCGGATTAAACACTAGATGATAGGTTGCACCACAGCTTTTACAAATACGTCTGCCTGTTAAACGCTCCATTAATATCTCTTGATCCACTTGAACATTGATACAAAAGTCTAGTTTCTTATTCAATTCAGACAAAATATTTTCTAAAGCTTCTGCTTGAGGAACTGTACGAGGAAAACCATCTAAAAGAAAACCTTTTTCACAGTCATCCTTGCTAAGTCTTTCGCGAACAATACCAATAGTCACTTCATCTGGTACTAATTCACCTTTATCCATAAAAGATTTTGCTTTTAGTCCCAGTTCTGTTTCGTCTTTCATAGCCGCACGGAACATGTCGCCAGTTGAAATATGAGGGATGTCGTACTTCGCGACAATCTTCTCAGCTTGTGTACCTTTACCTGCGCCAGGGAGCCCCATTAAGACTAAATTCATGCGTATTCCCCCTCAAGTTCTCTTACATAAAATTCAAGGGACAAACGTCCCCTAAATTATACTATTTAATAAAACCTTTATAGTGTCGTTTTACTAATTGAGATTCTAATTGCTTCATTGTTTCCAATGCAACCCCAACCACAATTATAATACTTGTTCCGCCAATCTGAGCAGATTGTGGAAGCCCTGCAATATTAATAAAAAATACAGGAAGTATAGCAATAATGGCTAAGAATAGAGCTCCAACTAGTGTTAAACGAGATAGAACACGTGATAAATAATCTTGCGTACTTTTACCAGGTCGAATACCTGGAATATATCCACCTTGTTTTTTCAGATTTTCAGAAACTTGTTCTGGGTTTACCTGAATGAAAGCATAGAAATAAGTAAACGCAAGGATTAATACTGTATATATAATCATTCCTATTGGATGAGTATAATCAAATACTCTTTGAATCCAGGAAGTAACATCATTTTGCGGTAAGAATGATGCAATAGTTCTCGGTGTGACCAAGAAGGAAACTGCAAAGATAACTGGAATAACACCAGCAGAGTTTACTTTCAACGGTAAATGTGTTGATTGACCACCTGTGCTGCTATTTCCGTTTACCATTCTTTTAGCATATTGAATTGGTATCTTTCTAAGAGCTTGCTGAATGAAAATTACTCCTACTACTATTGCAATGACAGCTATAACAATTAAAGCTAACGTTACAATATTAAGGAACAATTGATCACCCGGGTTGTCAAACTGCTGAGCATAGATTTGATTAGCAATAGAAGGAATTCCTGCTGCGATACCAGCAAAAATGATAATAGAAATACCATTACCAACCCCTTTAGAAGTTATTAGTTCTCCTAACCACATCAAAAAGGCTGTACCTGCTGTTAACACGATCGAAATTACCAAATACGACGAAAATCCAGGTTTTGTAATCAATGCACCACCAGCAAGATTATTAAAACCGTATGACATACCAAAACCTTGGATAAGAGCTAGAACGATTGTAAAGTAACGCGTAAATTGCGTTAACTTTCTTCGTCCAGCCTCACCCTGCTTTGACCATTCCGTAAATTTGGGCACAACATCCATTTGTAATAAGCTTACTATAATAGATGCTGTAATATACGGCATGATCCCCATCGCAAGAATAGAAAAGTTTTTTAGTGCTCCACCACCGAAAGTATTTAAAATTCCGAAGGCGCTAAAAGCATCTTGTGCTTTTAGAAAGTCTGCATTCACGTACGGTACAGGAATAAATGTACCAAGGCGAAATATAATCAACATTAATAGGGTGAATATGATTTTTCGTCTTATTTCACCCACGCGCATAAAATTGGAGATTGTCTGAAACATCAGATCACCTCTGTTTGACCGCCGGCAGCTTCAATAGCTTCCTTTGCAGCAGAGGAGAATTTATGAGCTTTAACAGTAAGCTTTTTCTCTACATTGCCTTTTGCAAGAATCTTAATTCCTGCTTTTTCGTTGCTAACAACTCCTGTTTCGATAAGAAGTTCTGGAGTTACTTCAGTTCCCTCTTCAAAACGATTTAGAGTATCTAAATTAACAATAGCGTATTCTTTACGGTTGATATTAGTAAAACCACGTTTAGGTAAACGACGGAATAAAGGCGTTTGACCACCTTCGAATCCAGGTCTTACACCCCCACCTGAACGTGCGTTTTGACCTTTATGACCTTTACCAGCAGTTTTACCATTACCTGAACCGATACCGCGCCCTTTGCGTTTACGTTCTTGACGAGAACCTTCTGCAGGTTTTAATTCATGAAGTTTCATTTTGGCACCTCCTTATTGAAGAAGAATGATTTTTAGTTTTCTTTTACAGTTACAAGATGTGATACTTTATTGATCATACCGCGAATTGCAGCATTATCTTGTTGAACAACTGTTTGATTTACCTTACGTAATCCTAAAGCTTTAACTGTTTCGCGTTGGTCTTGCGGACGACCAATTACGCTTCTAGTGAGGGTAATTTCCAGATTGTTTGCCATTTAATTTCCCTCCTTATCCTAACAGTTCTTCTACTGATTTTCCACGTAACTTCGCTACGTCTTCAGCACGTTTTAATTGTTTTAAACCGTCTAAAGTTGCACGAACCATGTTAATTGGTGTGTTAGTACCTAATGACTTTGATAAGATATCAGCTACACCAGCTAATTCAAGCACAGCACGTACTGGACCACCAGCGATAACTCCTGTACCTGCAGAAGCAGGCTTTAATAGAATTTCACCAGCTCCGAAATGTCCGATAATTTCGTGTGGAATTGTTGTACCAACCATTGGTACTTCAATAAGATTTTTCTTCGCATCTTCAACCGCTTTGCGAATTGCATCAGGTACTTCTTGAGCTTTACCAGTACCAAAACCAACGTTACCATTTTTGTCCCCAACTACTACTAGAGCAGAGAAACGAAAACGACGTCCACCTTTAACAACTTTCGCTACACGGTTAACTGTAACTACGCGTTCTTCAAGTTCAAGTTTGTTTGGATCAATACGACGCATCTTTTTATGTCCCTCCTTTGTCTATTAAAATTCTAGGCCGTTCTCACGAGCAGCATCAGCTAAAGCTTTTACGCGACCATGATATAAATATCCTCCGCGGTCAAATACTACTGATTTAATTCCTTTTTCTACAGCACGTTTAGCTACTAATTCACCGATCTTAACTGCAGCTTCTAAATTACCAGTAGATTCAAGGTTAAGCTCTTTATCTAATGAAGATGCACTTGCGATTGTTACACCGTTAACATCATCAATTAATTGAGCGTAAATGTGTTTGTTTGAACGGAACACATTTAAACGAGGACGAGCTTCAGTTCCGCTAAGTTTAGAACGCACACGTGCGTGTCTTTTCTTACGAACTTGATTTTTATCAGCCTTCGTAATCATTTAGGTCACTCCTTTCGTTTACCTATGCGGCATTACTTACCAGTTTTACCTTCTTTTCTACGTACATATTCGCCTTCATAACGGATACCTTTCCCTTTATAAGGTTCTGGTGGACGAACGTCACGAATGTTAGCAGCAAGTGCTCCAACACGCTCTTTACTAGTTCCTTTTACAACTACTTTCGTAGCAGATGGTACTTCGATTTCAATACCAGCTTCTGGTTCGATTTCTACTGGATGAGAGTAACCTACGTTCAATACAAGTTTGCTTCCTTGTTTTTGAGCACGGTAACCGACACCGATTAATTCAAGACCTCTCTCAAAGCCTTTTGAAACACCCTCCACCATGTTAGATAACAATGCACGAGTTGTTCCATGTAATGCACGATGTTCCTTCACATCAGAAGGACGAGTTACATTAATCACGTTTTCTTCTAAGCTGATCGCAATATCAGAATTAAAAGTACGAGTTAATTCACCTTTAGGACCTTTCACCGTTACAGTACTTTTATCAATAGTAACTGTAACGCCTGCTGGTACTTCGATTGGTTTTTTACCTACACGAGACATTTAGTTGCACCTCCATTCATTAAACCTATTATTACCAAACGTATGCTAATACTTCTCCGCCAACTTGTTTCGCACGAGCTTCTTTATCAGTAAGTACTCCTTGAGAAGTAGAAACTAATGCAATTCCAAGACCGTTTAATACACGAGGTACTTCTGTTGCTTTCGCATAAACACGAAGACCAGGTTTACTAATTCTTTTAAGTCCAGTTATTACACGCTCGTTGCTTGAACCGTATTTTAAGAAAATGCGGATAATACCTTGTTTGTTGTCTTCGATATATTCTACATCACGTACAAAACCTTCACGCTTTAAGATTTCAGCGATCTCTTTTTTGATGTTAGAAGCAGGAACTTCTAATTTTTCGTGACGAACCATATTCGCATTACGGATTCTTGTAAGCAAATCTGCAATTGGATCTGTCATAACCATTTGTATTTACCTCCTTCCCAATATCGGGTTTTACCAGCTAGCTTTTTTCACACCAGGAATTTGTCCCTTATACGCTAATTCGCGGAAACAAATACGGCAAAGCTTAAATTTACGGTACACAGAATGTGGACGACCACAACGTTCGCAACGTGTGTATTCTTGTACTTTATATTTAGGCGTGCGTTTTTGTTTCGCAATCATTGACTTCTTAGCCACATCTTCGCCTCCCTCTAATTAGAGATTACTTTTGGAACGGCATTCCAAATTGAGTTAACAGTTCACGAGCTTCTTCATCTGTTTTTGCAGTTGTAACGATAACAATATCCATTCCTCTAACTTTGTTTACTTTATCGTAATCAATTTCAGGGAAAATCAATTGTTCTTTAACACCTAGAGTGTAGTTACCGCGTCCATCAAATGATTTTTTAGATACACCACGGAAGTCACGTACACGTGGAAGAGAAACAGATACAAGTTTATCAAGGAATTGATACATGCGTTCTCCACGAAGAGTAACTTTTGCTCCGATAGGCATTCCTTCACGTAGACGGAAACCTGCAATTGACTTCTTAGCACGAGTGATTACTGGCTTTTGACCTGTAATTTGTGCTAATTCTTCAACAGCAACATCTAATGCTTTAGCGTTTGCTACCGCATCACCGACACCCATGTTAACAACGATTTTTTCCAGTTTTGGAACTTCCATAACTGATTTATAATTGAACTTGCTCATAAGAGCAGGAGTAGTTTCTTTAACAAATTTTTCTTTTAGGCGGTTCATTCATTGTACCTCCCTTCTTCATTTGAACTATTTATCTAGAATTTCACCGGATTTTTTCGCTACGCGTACTTTTTTACCATCAACCGTTTTTGATCCTACACGAGTAGGTTCACCAGTTTTAGGGTCGATAGGCATAACGTTGGATACATGAATAGCAGCTTCCTGGTCATTGATTCCACCTTGTGGATTCAATTGGGATGGCTTAGAGTGCTTCTTAACAATGTTGATTCCTTCAACGATCACGCGATCTTTTTTAGGGAATGCAGCAAGAACAACACCAGTTTTGCCTTTATCCTTACCAGAGATGACCATTACTTTGTCACCTTTTTTAACATGCATCTTTTCGCACCTCCTTAAAGGCAATTAAAATTTATATTATAGTACTTCTGGAGCTAATGATACAATCTTCATAAAGTTGTTATCGCGAAGTTCGCGTGCAACTGGTCCAAAGATACGTGTTCCACGTGGACTCTTATCATCACGGATAATTACACATGCGTTTTCATCGAAACGAATGTAAGTACCGTCTGCACGACGAACACCACTTTTAGTTCTAACGACTACTGCTTTAACTACGTCACCTTTTTTAACAACGCCACCTGGTGTTGCTTGTTTCACAGTAACGACGATGATATCACCGATGTTTGCAGTTTTACGTCCTGAACCACCAAGAACTTTAATAGTAAGTACTTCACGAGCACCAGAGTTGTCAGCAACTTTCAAACGTGATTCTTGTTGAATCATGTGTGTAACCTCCCTTCGGGATGCTTAATTCCGAACAATTATATAATAACTGCTTTTTCTACTACTTCTACAAGACGGAAACGTTTTGTAGCTGATAACGGGCGAGTTTCCATAATGCGTACGATATCGCCAGTTTTTGCTGTGTTTTGCTCATCATGAGCTTTATACTTCTTAGAGTATTTCACGCGTTTGCCATATAAAGGGTGTTTTTTGTATGTTTCAACAACAACTGTAATGGTTTTATCCATTTTATCAGATACAACACGACCAGTATAGACTTTGCGTTGATTGCGTTCGCTCATTCTACGAACCTCCTCTCAACTTATCGATTATTGACGCCGATTTCTCTCTCACGAATGACAGTTTTCATTCGAGCGATCGCTTTGCGTACTTCACGAATGCGAGCTGTATTTTCAAGTTGTCCAGTCGCTAATTGAAAGCGAAGGTTGAAAAGCTCTTCTTTTAAGGATTTAACTTTTTGTTCAATTTCAGCAGTGGTAAGGTCACGAATTTCATTAGCTTTCATTAGTTTCACCACCAATTTCTTCACGTTTTACAAACTTACATTTAACAGGAAGTTTGTGCGCTGCAAGACGAAGAGCTTCACGAGCGATCTCTTCAGATACACCAGCTACTTCGAACATAATTTTTCCAGGCTTAACTACCGCTACCCAACCTTCAGGAGCACCCTTACCGGAACCCATTCGGACTTCAAGAGGCTTAGCAGTGTAAGGCTTATGAGGGAAAATTTTAATCCAAACTTTACCGCCACGTTTCATATAACGTGTCATTGCAATACGAGCAGACTCGATTTGACGGTTTGTAATCCAAGAAGCTTCTAAAGATTGTAAACCATATTCACCGAATGCAACTTCTGTACCACCTTTTGCTTGACCACGCATTTTACCACGATGAACACGACGATATTTTACACGTTTAGGTAGTAACATATTATTTGCCTCCTTCCTCAGTTTTCTTCTTCGTTGGAAGGATCTCTCCACGATAGATCCAAACTTTTACACCTAATTTACCATAAGTTGTATCAGCTTCAGCAGTTGCATAGTCGATATCTGCGCGTAGAGTGTGCAATGGAACAGTTCCTTCGCTATAAGACTCTGAACGAGCGATATCTGCGCCGCCTAGACGACCTGATACCATTGTTTTGATACCTTTAGCACCAGCACGCATTGAACGTTGGATTGCTTGTTTTTGAGCACGACGGAAAGATACACGGTTTTCTAATTGACGAGCAATGTTCTCAGCAACTAGTTTCGCATCCATATCTGCTCTTTTAATTTCTAAAATATTGATGTGTACACGTTTGCCAGTAAGTGAGTTAAGAGCTTTACGTAAAGCTTCAACTTCTGTTCCACCTTTACCAATAACCATACCTGGTTTAGCAGTGTGGATAGTAACATTTAAGCGGTTAGCAGCACGCTCGATTTCTACTTTAGAAACAGAAGCATCACTTAGGCGTTTTGTAATATACTCACGTACCTTTAGGTCTTCGTGTAAAAGATCAGCATAGTCTTTACCTGCGAACCATTTAGATTCCCAGTCACGAATGATCCCGACACGTAAACCGACTGGATTTACTTTTTGACCCACTAATTACCCCTCCTTCTTTTCTGATACAACGATAGTGATATGGCTAGTACGTTTGTTAATTTGACTTGCACGACCTTGTGCACGTGGACGGAATCTCTTTAGAGTTGGTCCTTCATTAACGTATGCTTGCTCAACCACTAGGTTATTAATATCCATTTCGTAGTTATGCTCTGCGTTAGCAATAGCAGATTTTAAAACTTTCTCTACGATTGGAGAAGCTGCTTTTGGAGTTAACTTCAAAATAGCTACCGCTTCACCAACTTGCTTTCCTCGAATTAAATCTACGACTAAACGAGCTTTACGAGGAGCAATACGAACTGTATTTGCAACAGCTTTTGCTTGCATTAGAATGCCCTCCTCTCATTAACGTCTTGTTTTCTTATCGTCACTTGCATGACCTTTGTAAGTACGAGTTGGAGCAAATTCTCCAAGTTTGTGACCTACCATGTCTTCAGTAACATAAACTGGAACATGTTTACGACCATCATAAACAGCGATTGTTTGACCGATGAATTGTGGGAAGATCGTAGAACGACGAGACCAAGTTTTCACAACTTGCTTCTTATCACTATCACTTAATTTTTCGATCTTTGTTAGTAAATGATCATCAACAAAAGGTCCTTTTTTTAAGCTGCGACCCATAATGGAACCTCCCTTCGTGATTGTTCTACGGTTCTATCATTGAACCGTAGTTCAACCCCGTTATTTTTTACGGCTACGTACAATAAATTTATCAGATTTATTTTTCTTGCTACGCGTTTTGTAACCAAGTGTTGGTTTACCCCATGGAGACATTGGTGATTTACGTCCGATTGGAGCGCGTCCTTCACCACCACCGTGTGGATGGTCATTAGGGTTCATTACAGATCCACGTACAGTTGGGCGTTTACCTAACCAACGATTACGACCTGCTTTACCAATGTTGATTAATTCATGTTGTTCATTACCAACTTGACCGATTGATGCACGGCAAGTAGCAAGAATTAAACGAACTTCACCAGAATTTAAACGTACAAGTACGTATTTCCCTTCTTTACCAAGCACTTGAGCGCTTGTTCCAGCAGAGCGAACTAATTGTCCACCTTTACCTGGTTTTAACTCGATGTTGTGGATTACTGTACCAACTGGAATGTTAGCAAGTGGTAATGCATTACCTGGCTTGATATCAGCCTCAGGCCCTGACATAACTTCTAATCCAACTTCTAAATTTTTCGGTGCAAGAATGTAGCGTTTTTCACCGTCTACATAATTGATTAACGCGATATTAGCAGATCTATTTGGATCGTACTCAATTGTAGCAACGCGTCCTGGAATGCCATCTTTGTCACGTTTAAAATCGATTACACGATATTGACGCTTATGACCTCCACCTTGATGACGAACAGTTAACTTACCTTGGTTATTACGGCCGCCTTTTCTGTGTAAAGGAGCAAGTAATGACTTTTCAGGAGTACTTGTAGTGATTTCACTAAAGTCTGAAGACGTCATATTACGTCGACCGTTGGAGGTAGGTTTATATTTTTTAATCGCCATTTGTGTTCCCTCCTCTTCTAAATATTATTATTAAGCTTCAAAGAATTCGATTTCTTTGCTGTCAGCTGTTAATTTAACAATTGCCTTACGACGTTTGTTTGTGTATCCACCAAAACGTCCCATACGCTTGAATTTACCTTTGTAGTTCATGATGTTAACTTTTTCAACTTTAACGCCAAAGATTTCTTCGACAGCATCTTTAACTTGAGTTTTATTAGCTCTTACATCAACTTCAAACGTGTATTTTTTATCAACCATTAAATCAGTAGAACGTTCAGTGATAACGGGGCGCTTAATCGTATCGCGTGCATCCATTATGCAAGCACCTCCTCTACTTTTTCAACCGCTGCTTTTGTCATGATTAATTTATCATGGTTTAAAACATCTAATACTGTAATTCCAGAAGCAGTAACAACTGTTACCCCCGGGATGTTACGAGCAGATAATGCTACGTTTTCATCAAGGTCAGCTGTAACGATTAATGCTTTCTTTTCTACAGAAAGATTACCTAATACGGCTTTGAAATCTTTAGTTTTAGGTGCATCAAAAGCAAGGCTTTGTAATACTAAAATATTTTCTTCTAATACTTTAGTAGATAATGCGGATTTAATTGCTAATCTACGAACTTTTTTAGGTAATTTATAGCTATAGCTACGCGGAACCGGTCCAAATACCGTACCACCACCACGCCATTGTGGAGATCTGATAGATCCTTGACGTGCACGTCCTGTACCTTTTTGGCGCCATGGCTTACGTCCACCACCAGCAACCTCAGAACGAATTTTAGTTTTATGAGTTCCTTGACGTAAAGAAGCTCTTTGCATAACAACTGCTTCAAATAAAACACTTTTGTTAGGCTCGATACCAAATACTGATTCATTTAATTCGATATCTCCAGCTTGCTTACCGTCTTGGTTGAATAATGCAACTTTAGGCATTCTTATTTCCTCCTTTCCAGATTAATAATTATGCTTTAACAGCAGTTTTGATTTTTAATAAAGCTTTTCTAGCTCCAGGTACATTACCTTTAATTAATAGAAGATTGCGTTCTGCATCTACTTTAACGATTTCTAAGTTTTGAACAGTAATTTGTTCTCCACCCATACGTCCTGGTAATGCTTTCCCTTTAAATACACGGTTTGGTGCTACAGGTCCCATTGAACCCGGACGACGATGGTAACGAGATCCGTGAGCCATTGGTCCGCGAGATTGTCCATGGCGCTTAATTGAACCTTGGAAACCTTTCCCTTTAGAAACACCTGTTACATCCACTATATCGCCTTCAGCGAAAATACTTACATTGACTTCTTGACCAACCTCGTACTCTTCCACGCTAACATCTCTAAATTCACGAACGAAGCGCTTAGGAGCAGTACTTGCTTTAGCAACATGTCCTTGTTCAGGTTTGTTAGCTAACTTTTCACGTTTGTTTTCAAATCCGATTTGTACTGCTGCATAGCCATCAGCTTCAACAGTTTTCTTTTGAAGAACAACGTTCTCAGCAGCTTCCACTACAGTTACAGGGATAAGATTGCCGTTATCAGCGAATACTTGAGTCATACCTATTTTTCTTCCTAAGATTCCTTTGGTCATTTAAGTCACACCTCCTGATTGTTTAAATGTTTATTTCAATTATAATTTAATTTCGATATCTACACCTGACGGTAAATCCAGACGCATTAGTGAATCAACTGTTTGTGGAGTTGGGTTCACGATGTCGATCAGACGTTTATGCGTACGCATTTCAAACTGTTCACGAGAATCTTTATATTTATGAACCGCACGTAGGATTGTGTATATAGACTTCTCTGTTGGTAACGGAATCGGTCCAGATACAGCAGCACCAGAACGTTTTGCAGTTTCAACGATTTTCTCAGCTGATTGATCCAAAATTCTATGATCATACGCTTTTAAACGAATACGAATTTTTTGTTTTGCCATTATTTTCCCTCCTTTTCGCCTATTTTAGAATAGACATTCTCCGCAGGAATTTCCCACACACTCGCCATGGCAAAGCGGCCGGGTGTGTCAGCAACCTCCCACATCATCGCAAGTCAAAGACCAACATTGTCTATTATACATAAAAACGCCTAGAAAAGCAACAACATTTATTATTTTTCTTTCGTTTTAGTACACTCAGATTATTATACATATTCCATGATCATATTTCAACCCAATGTATAATTGTCAGTCAATTGGTAATGAACCGTTTAGATTGAGAAAACTATTATTAAGACTTTTATATTCTAACAAAAAATAGTGAAAGATTATATAGAAAGATTTTGGAAAACGTCTTTCTTCTATATTAATAACCCTATCTATTATAGCTAACCTGAGAATATTTAAACATTA
>Ga0079305_1001914_pt1 | contig 22117 bp, 17 predicted proteins | sample LMS_cellobiose_e_FD_79183 | JGI IMG/M metagenome (GOLD analysis project Ga0079305, IMG submission 79183) | Rumen-fistulated moose microbial communities from Alaska, USA - LMS_cellobiose_enrichment | ecosystem: Host-associated > Mammals > Digestive system > Stomach > Rumen fluid ... | reverse complement strand
CAGCGCGCCGATCCGCTCTGCGGCTGCGGCGGCGCGGTCGGTATTTTCGGCGATCCGGCTCTGCAATTCGTCAAGCTGCGCCGAAAGCGTATCCGCCAGCTCTTTGGAGGACGCGGATTTTTCCCGCATCGCAGCGACGTGGGCGGCAAGCCTTTCGCGCTCGGACTGCGCCTGCGCCGCAGCCTCCCCGGCGCGGGCGACCTCCTGCGCGAGGCGGGCCTTCTGCGTTTCGGCGCGAATCCGGTCCTCGGCGACCGTTTTTTTCTGCGCCTCGATCGCGTCGATTTCGGCATCGAGCGCCGCAAGCTCCTGCCGCAGCGTCTCGGCGTCGGCGTCAAGCGCGGCCCGCTTTTTTTCGGCCTCGGCCGCGGTGCCGAGCAGCGCCTCAATCTCGCGCCGGCGGCCGAGCAGGCCTGCGGAGCGAACGGCAAAGCCTCCCGTCATCGACCCGCCGGCATTGACGACCTGTCCGTCGAGCGTGACAACGCGGAAGCGGTAGCCGTTTTTGCGCGCGATCACGACCGCGCAGTCCAGATCCTGCGCGACGACGGTGCGCCCGAGCAGGAAGCGGACGACGCCCGCGTAGGGCGCGTCATACCCGACCAGCTCGCTCGCGAGGCCGATATATCCGTAAAGGCTTTCGGCTTGTCGCGTGTCGGCTGTCGCGCCCTTGACGCTCGTCAGCGGGAGAAACGTCGCGCGGCCGGCTTTTTCGGCCTTCAGCAGCTCGATGGCGCGCTTGGCGGCCTCCTCGCTCTCAACGACGATGTTTTGTACCGCCGCGCCCAGCGCCGTTTCGACAGCGAGCGCGTATTCGCTCTCGACGCGCAGCAGGGATGAAACCGGCCCGCGGATCCCTCCCAAAGCGCCGCTGTGTGCGCGCGCCATCACGGTGCGCACGCTTTGGCCGAAGCCCTCCAGATTCTTTTCCATATCCGAGAGAACGCGCGCGCGCTGGCGCTTCGCGTCGATCTCGCGTGTAAAGGCATTCTGCTTTTCCTTTAAATCTTCCAGCTTCTGCTCGCGCGCCTGCCGCTTGAGCAGGTAGCCGCCTGCGGCGTTGTCCAGCGCGGTCAGCTCCCGCACAGCGGCGCCGAGCAGCGCCTCGCAATCCGCGAGTTCTTTTTCGGCAGAGGCGAGCGTCTGCGCAAGCGTCCGCTCGGTCTCGTCCATCGAGTCGAGGTGCCTTACGCTCTCGCCGAGCATCGTGGAGCTCGTGGCCGCATCCAGCCTGGCGCTGTCGATCGCCTCAAAAGCGGCGGCGCGCCGCAGGCGCAGCCGATCGCCCTCGGCGGCAAGCGCGGCGTGGTTTTCAGCTTCGCTGTTGATGCGCTGTTCCGTTTCGGCCGCTGCGGCGACAAGCGCGGCGCGGCGGGCGGCCTGTTCCTCCCGCTGTCGCTGCGCGTCCGCGAATGAGGCGGCCAGCTCTTCGCCGGTGCGCTGTGCCAGCGCGAGCGCTTCTTCGCTCTCTGCGACGGACTGCTCATAATGCGCAATGTTGTTGCGCTCGACGGCCTCATCCGCCTCGGTCTGCGCCGCGGCGGCTTTCTGCGCCGCGTTCTCGCTGCGCAGGCGCTCGATCTCCGCCATGCACATGCGGCTCTTTTCGAGCTCGGCGTTATACTCCTCCTCGCACCGGTGCACGGCGGCATCCGCGGCGGCATGATCGCTCTGCGCGAGGATCAGCTTATCCTCCGCCTCGCCGATCCGGCGCCGCAGCAGCTCCAGCGAGCGCACCCAGAGAGAAATCTCCAGCGTCCTCTTTTCTCCGGCGTATTCGAGGTACTTTTTTGCCTTTTCCGATTGCTGCCTGAGCGGCCCGACGCGCGCCTCGATCTCGGCATGGATATCGCGCAGGCGCAGGAGGTTTTCCTCCGCAAGAGCGAGGCGGCGCTCCGCCTCCGTTTTGCGGTAGCGGAATTTGGAAATGCCAGCGGCCTCTTCAAAAATCTCGCGCCGCTCCTTCGAGCGGGCGGAGACGATCTCCGCGACGCGTCCCTGCCCGATGATCGAGTAGCCGTCGCGCCCGAGGCCGGTATCCATAAAAAGCTCGTTGACGTCTTTGAGGCGCACCTGCGCGCCGTTGATGCGGTATTCGCTGTCGCCGGAACGGTAGAGCCGCCGCGTAACGGCGACCTCGTCCGCGTCGCAGCGCAGACCGCGGTCGGCATTGTCGATGACCAGCGTCACGGAAGCCGTGCCCTGCGCCTTGCGCGTTTGGGTTCCGCCGAAGATGACGTCCTCCATCTTACCGCCGCGCAGCGTTTTGGTGGACTGCTCGCCAAGGACCCAGCGCACCGCATCCGCAATATTGCTTTTTCCGGAGCCGTTTGGGCCGATAATGGCCGTAACGCCCGTGCCGAACGTCAGCACCGTGCGGTCCGGAAACGATTTAAAGCCTTGAATGTCGATCGATTTGAGTTTCAACGGTCGTTTCCTCCTGAAAAACGGAAGAGATCAGAATGCAGAGCCAAGCCGCCGTGGGCGGGGGAGGTTCTCAAACATCGACGCCCATCAGCGCAAGCGCCTCGCGGGCCGCCTGCTGCTCCGCCGCCTTTTTGCTGCGGCCCGTGCCGCGCCCGATGACGTTGGAATTGAGATGCACCTCCACGGAAAAGCGCTTATCGTGGTCGGGCCCCTCCTCCCCGACGAGCACATACTGCACGCGCTCCTCGGGATTCTGCTGGACGATTTCCTGCAGCTGCGTCTTGTAATCGTGCAGATCGGCGCCGGTCGCGTGCTCGGCCAACTCGCTGACAAACGGCAGCACGAAATTTTTCGCGGGTTCCATGCCGCCGTCCAGATAGATGGCGGCGATCAGCGCCTCAAAGGCGTCCGCCAGGATCGACGGGCGTGTGCGGCCGCCGTTGTGTTCCTCGCCGTGGCCGAGAAACAGCGCGTCGCCGAGGCCGATCTGTTTTGCGAATCCGGCCAGCGCCGTTTCACAGACGAGCGACGCTCGGATCTTTGTCAGCTCGCCCTCCGGAACGGTCAAATGGCGAAAAATATAGTCCGATACGATAATCGAAAGCACCGCGTCGCCCAAAAACTCCTGCCGCTCGTTGTGCATACCGAATCCCTTGTTTTCGTTGGCGTAGGAGGAATGGGTGAGCGCAATCCTGAGATAGCTGTCATCCCGGAAGCGGTAGCCGATCGCCTTTTCAATCCCGCGCATCACGCATCTTCCTTTCCCTGTTTGATCTCCGCGACGCCGCGTTCGATCTCGCCGATCACATTGTGTTCAATGCAGATTTTCGCCTGCCGGATCGCATTTTTGAGCGTGTGGGCGTCCGAGGCGCCGTGCGCCTTGATCACGGGGCATCTGACGCCGAGGATCGGCACGCCGCCCTGCTCACGGTAATCCAGCGATTTTTTAAACTCGCCGAACGGCTTTTTGATACAGAGCGCGGCGGCTTTTGTCAGCGCGCTGGTGTAAAAGATTTCCCTGAGCGCGTCGGAAAAGAATTTGGCCATGCCTTCCGTGAGCTTGAGAACCACATTGCCGGTAAACCCGTCGCAGACCGCGACGTCGCAGCCGCCGAGCGGCAGCTCGCGCGCCTCGACGTTGCCGATAAAGTTGACGGGGGCGGCTCCGAGCAGCGGCAGCGCCTGTACCTGCAGATCGGTTCCCTTATTCTCCTCCGTGCCGATGTTGACGAGACCCACGCGGGGATTTTCGAGCCCGCGCACGGCCTTTTGATACGCAGTGCCCATGATCGCGAACTGCACGAGCATCTCGGGGCGGCAATCGTGGTTGGCGCCCGAATCCGCCAGCAGATAAAACCCGCCCTTTGTAGGGATCGGCGTTCCGAGAACGGGGCGTTTGATGCCGCGAATGCGCTTGACAAGGAACGTCGCGCCGACGATCAGCGCGCCGGTCGAGCCCGCGGAAACAAAGGCGTCGCCCTCCCCCGCCGAAACGGCCCTGAGCCCGACCGCCATAGAGGAATCGGCATATGCCTTGAGAATCGCCGTCGGCTCTTCTTCGATCGGCATCACCTGCGGCGCATCGATGAGCTCGACGCCCTCGAGCGAAATCCCGTTCTCTGCGGCGCAGGCGGTCAGCTTGTCCCGGTCGCCGGTCACGGCCATCGAAACGCCGAGCTCCCGCACGGCCGCAGCGGCGGCCTGCAGGGGCGCCAGCGGCGCGAGATCGCCGCCAAAGCCGTCGATGATGATCTTCATAAATGGTTCCTCCTTTACCGGGGAAATCGCAGCAGGCCGCAGCAAAAGGGCGACGGCCCGCCGCACAGGGCGCAGGGCCGTGTGCGGGTCTGCGGAAATCAAACCGCGAAGGGAAGCCGCTCCCGACGCGGAAACCCTATCCGATATCGGTCGCCGCAAGGTCGCGCATCGCGCGCTCGGCAGCGGCAAGGTAGCGCTCCTGCTTATCGCGGATCTTCTCTTCGAGCGGCGGCAGGATGCCCATATTGCAGCCCATCGGCTGGAAATCGGCGACGCTCTCATCCGCGGCGTAGCGCATCAACGCGCCCAGCATTGTCGTGGCGGGCAGATCGACCGGCGCTTTTCCGATCCTTTCCCGCGCCAGATCAATGCCGGTGAGAATGCCGGTCGCCGCGGATTCGATGTAGCCCTCAACGCCGGTGATCTGCCCCGCAAAGCGGATGCGCGGATCGCTTTTCAGGCGCAGGTGGCGGTCGAGCAGGCGGGGCGAATCGAGAAACGTATTGCGGTGCATGACGCCGTAGCGCACGAACTCCGCCCGCTCGAGCCCCGGGATGAGCGAAAAGACGCGCTTTTGCTCGGAAAACTTCAGGTTGGTCTGAAAGCCGACCATATTATACATCGTGCCGGCGGCGTTCTCCGTGCGCAGCTGCACGACCGCCCACGGGCGGCGGCCCGTATGCGGGTCGGTGAGGCCGACGGGCTTTAAGGGGCCGTAGCGGATCGAATCATGCCCGCGCGACGCCAATACTTCAACCGGCATGCAGCCCTCGTAAACATCGACGCGGTCAACATCGTGGAGCGACGCGCGCTCGGCGGAAACAAGCGCATCGTAAAATGCCTCATATTGCTCCTTGTTCATCGGGCAGTTGATGTAGTCGTCGTCGCCGCGGCCGTAGCGCGCAGCATAAAACGCCTTGTCCATATCGATCGAGGACGCCTCGACGATCGGCGCGGCGGCGTCGAAAAAGTGGAGCCCTTCGCTGCCCGTATAGGCCGCGATCGCGGCGCTGAGCGCATCGGACGTCAGCGGACCGGTGGCGATGATCACATCGCCCTCCGGCGGGATTTCGGTGATCTCCCCCTGCCGCACGGCGATCAGCGGGTGAGAGCGGATTTTCTCCGTGACGTATGCGGAGAAGCGGTCTCGGTCAACGGCGAGCGCGCCGCCCGCTGGAACGGCGGTCGCCTTCGCCGCCTCGACGATCAGCGAGCCCATATGCGCCATCTCGGCCTTGAGCAGGCCCGCGGCGGAGCCGAGGCGCATGGCCTTGAGGGAATTGGAGCAGACGAGCTCCGCAAAGCCCGCGGTATGATGGGCGGGGGTGGTCTTCTCCGGGCGCATCTCGCAGAGCGTGACGGGCACGCCGCGCTGCGCGAGCGCCCATGCCGCCTCGGAGCCCGCAAGCCCCGCGCCGATGACAACGGGGGCGCTCATCCCTCTTTTCCCCCGATCTGCGTTTCGTAGCCGCAGCCTTCCTTCAGGCAGTGCATCATGCCGCCGCGCCCCGCCTTTTTGAAGAGCGACGAGCCGCATTTGGGGCATTTGTCGAGCAGCGGCTTTTCCCATGTCATAAAGCTGCACTGCGGGTTGTGCTCACAGCCGTAGTAGGTGCGCCCCTTCTGGGATTTTTTGTTGAGCACCTTGCCGCCGCAGACGGGGCAGAGCGCGCCGGTCTCCTGTACGATCTTTTTGGTGTTGCGGCATTCGGGGAAACCCGGGCACGCGAGGAATTTCCCGAAGCGGCCGGTCTTGATGACCATTTTGCGGCCGCAGAGATCGCAAACGACGTCGGTCTCCTCGTCGGGGACCTTCATGCGCCTGCCCTCCATATCCTTCTCGGCCTTTTCGAGCGTATTGGAAAAGCTGCCGTAAAAATCGGACAGCATCTGCACCCAATCGGCGCCGCCGGTCTCGACACGGTCGAGATCGGATTCCATCTCGGCCGTGAATTTCACATCGACGATGCGTTTGAACTCCTGCTTCAAAAGCTTGTTGACCGTTTCGCCGAGCGCGGTGGGAACAAGGTTTTTTCCGTTTCGCTCCACATAGCCGCGCGCCAAAACGGTTGAGATCGTCGGCGCGTAGGTAGAGGGACGGCCGATGCCGTTTTCCTCGAGCATCTTGATCAGCGTCGCCTCGGTGTAGCGCGCGGGCGGCTGCGTAAAATGCTGATTGGCCGCGATATCGTTCGCAGCGAGCACGCCGCCGACCTCCATCTCGGGCAGGGCACCGGCCTTTTCGCCGGCGTCGTCGCGGCTCTCCTCGTAGAGGGCGGTAAAGCCGTCGAAACGCACGACATAGCCCGAGGCCTTAAAGATATATTCTCCCGCGGCGATATCGGCGGAGACGGTATCGAGCAGGCAGTTTGCCATCTGGCTGGCGATAAAGCGCTCCCAGATGAGCTTATAGAGCTTATACTGCTCGGCGGTCAGGCTGTTTTTGACCTGCGCGGGCGTCAGGGAGGGCATCGACGGACGGATGGCCTCATGGGCGTCCTGCGCGTTGGAGCGGGACTTGTACACGCGGCGGGAGGCGGGCAGGTACGCCTTGGAATAGAGCGAGACGATCAGCCTTTCGGCCTCCTGCTGCGCCTCCTCGGAAACGCGCAGCGAATCGGTACGCATATAGGTGATGAGGCCGACGGCGCCGAGTTCCTCGACCTCCACGCCCTCGTAGAGCTCCTGCGCGACCTTCATCGTGCGGCGCGCCTGAAAGCCGAACTTCCGCGACGCCTCCTGCTGCATCGTGGAGGTGGTGAACGGCGGCGCGGGCGAGCGGCGGCGCAGGCTCTTTTTGATATTGGCAACGGTGAAGACCGCGCCCTTCAGGTCGGCGAGCACCGCGGCGGCCTCGGCCTCATTGGCCAGCGCAATCTTTTCGCCGGCTTTGGCGGAGAGGCGCGCCTCGAACGCGCGGCGGGACGATTTGGCGGTAAACTTTCCGTCGATCGTCCAGTATTCCTCGGGCCGGAAGGCGCGGATCTCCTCCTCGCGATCGACGATCAGGCGCGTCGCAACGGACTGCACGCGCCCGGCCGAAAGGCCGCGGCGGACCTTTTTCCACAAAAACGGCGACAGCTTATAGCCGACAATGCGGTCCAAAAGACGGCGCGCCTGCTGCGCATCGACCAGCTTCTGGTCGATGACGCGCGGGGAGGCCATGCCGCTCTGGATGCCGGCCTTGGTGATCTCGTTGAACGTCACGCGGTCCACGCTTTCGAGCGGCAGATTGAGAATCTGCGCCAGGTGCCAGGAAATCGCCTCTCCCTCGCGGTCCGGGTCGGTCGCAAGATAGACGGCGTCCGCCTTTTTCGCATCCTTTTTCAGCTGGGCGATCAGTTCTTCTTTCCCCTCGATCTCGACATATTGCGGCGCAAAGCCGTTTTCGAAATCAATGGCGATCTTCGATTTCGGCAGGTCGCGGACGTGGCCCATGGAGGCGACGACCTTATAGCCCTTGCCGAGATATTTCTGAATGGTTTTCGCCTTTGCGGGCGATTCTACGATCACAAGATTAGACATCATTTTCCTCTTTCTGTCCGATCCAAGGTTTCAACGGGTCCGGCAGACGGGGCCCGCCTATATTCTGCAAAAGCGTCTGCCGGGCTTTTCCTCAATCAGGCCGAAAATCTCAAGCTGCGTCAGCGTGCGCAGCAGCTGCGCCGCCTCGAGCATCGTGCGCTCGCACAGCTCGTCAAATCCGCTTTCCGCCGCGCAGGCGGTGTAAACGGCTTCCTGCTCCCCGGTCAGCGACGCGATCACCGCGGGGGAAACGCTTTTCGCCGCGGGTGCCTCCGGCACGACGGCAGGCTTTGTCGGCGCCCTTGCGCGGCGCGGGGAGCCGCCGGAGCGAACCCGCGCCGTAGGCAGGGGCTCGTCCGCAGGGTTTGCGAGGGCCGCGATGCGTTCGGCCGCGGCAACGGGCTCCGGCGCAATGCCGTAAATCCTTTCATACTCTCTCAGCAGCGTCTCGCCGGAGACGATCGGGGCCGCGCCCTCGCCCAAAAGCGCATGGCAGCCCGCCATCTTTGCGGAGAAAATACTTCCGCAAACGGCGTAAACGTCGCGGTCCTGCGCCAGGGCGTGGCCGGCGGTGATCAGAGAGCCGGAACGGCGCGCGGCCTGCACGACGACCGTCGCGAGCGACAGCCCGGAGATCAGGCGGTTGCGGACATGGAAGGAATGCGGCCGCACGGGCATCCCGGCGGGAAACTCCGTGACGAGGAGTCCGCGCGCGGCGATCTCACGGCGCAGGGAAGCGTTCACCCTCGGATAATCGCTGTCGCACCCCGCCGCGAGAAAGGCGACGGTACGTCCGCCGACGGCCAGCGCGCTTTCGTGGCAAACGGCGTCGATTCCGCGGGCAAGCCCGCTGACAACCGTGCCGCCCCAACCGGCGATCTCGGTCGCTATTTTACGCGCGGCGCGGCGTCCGTATTCATCCGGGTCGCGCGTGCCGACCATCGCGACCGGATATGGGTCCGCAATCAGCGTCACGTCTCCCCGTGCGTAGAGCACGAGCGGCGGCGAGGCAATCATGCGCAGGCGGACGGGATAGCAGGGGCTGTCCGGCGTGAGGATCGCGAAACCGAGCGCCTGCGCGCGATCTAGGAGGCGCTGCGCGCCCCCGAGATCGGGGGAAGCGATGGCATCGCGCTCGCGTTTTGTCAGCCAGGTATCGCCGGCAAGGCGCCGGGCGCCCAGCGCGAGAATTTCCTCCGCGGTTCCGTATCGCTCGAGCGCGGTATGGGCGCGCGCGGTGCCGATGCCGAAGGTTTGCTGCATCCACAGCCATTGGGCGGGCGTGCTCATTGTCCCGCCCTCCTTGACGCGCGGGAAATCTCCCACGCAAAAACGGTCGCGGCCATCGCGGCATTGAGCGACTCGCACCCCGGCGCAAGCGGCAGGATCACGCGCTCGGCACAGTGCAAAAGCACCTCTTCGGAGAGGCCCGCGCCCTCGTTGCCGATGACGACCGCCGCCCCGGAAAGATCGATGCGGTCAACGGGAACGCTCTTTGCGCCGAGCGCCGCCGCATACACGCTGACGCCTCTTCGGCGCAGCAGGTCGATCGTCGCGCAGACGTCCGCCGTCACGAAGGCGCGGCGCACGCCCATCGCGGCGCGCAGCACCTTGGGCGACGCGGGATCGGGGCAATCGGCGGATAAAATCACATCCGTCGGGCCGAAGGCCGCGGCGGAACGCAAAACCGTGCCGACATTGCCGGGATCCTGCAGGCCGTCGAGAATCAGGCAGCCGTTGGGGAAGCTCCCGGGCAGCGTCTCCCGCGTCAGCGTACCCTCGCATACGGCAAAAACGCCCTGCGGATGCGCGGTATCGCCGACGCGCGCGCCAAGCGAATCGGGCAGCAGAAACGCCTCTCCGGCGGCTCTCTCAAGCGCCGGAAAGCGGTCGCCGAGGCGCTGTATCCCGCGCTCGGTCACAAAAAGAGCGCGGATGGAAATGCCGTTTTCGAGCGCATCAAGAACAAGCCGCACCCCCTCGAGAACAAAGCGGCCGCTCTCGCGGCGATAGTGCGTCGAGGCATACAGCTTTGCGAGCTCCTTGACGTTTGCATTCTCTTTTGACGTGATGTTGCGCATGATTTTCCCGCCGTCAGTTAGCACAAATGTCCGAGCCGCGAAAACGACCCGGACATTTTCTTTTCATTTAAAGCGCGGCCTTTGCCTTGGAGACAAGCTCCGTAAACGCCGCGGGATCGGCGATCGCGATCTCGGAAAGCATCTTGCGGTTCAGCTCGATACCGGCTTTTTTCAAGCCGTTCATGAAAGTGGAGTAGTTGACGCCGTTTGCGCGGCAGCCCGCGGAGATGCGGGTGATCCACAGGCGGCGGAAATCTCTCTTCTTCTGTTTTCTGCCGATATATGCGTACTGGCCGGACTTCATCACCGCTTCTTTCGCGGTACGGAACAGCCTGCTCTTGCCGCCAAAGTAACCTTTTGCAAGCTTCAATACCTTTTTTCTGCGCTTTCTGGTCGCCATTGCGCCCTTAACACGAGCCATATTTCATACCTCCGTCGGTTGTTGTCGGTGTTTTATTATTTGTAGGGGATCATCAGGCGGATCGCCTTGACGTTGGTCTTATCCGCCATCGTGGTCTGGCGCAGTCTGCGGCCGCGCTTGGTATCCTTTTTCGTCAGGATGTGGCTCTTAAAAGCATGGGCGCGCTTGACCTTGCCGGTCTTCGTCAGATTAAAACGCTTTTTTGCGCCGGAATGGGTCTTCAGTTTCGGCATATCAGTTTTCCTCCCAATTTTTTACTTTGCCTGCTTGGCGGCAATAAACATCAGCATGTGCCGGCCTTCCAGCTTCGGAGGCTTTTCGACCGTACCGTACTCCGCCATCTGCTCAGCGAAGCGGTCCATCACCTCGCGTCCCAGCTCCGGATGCGCCATCTCCCTGCCGCGGAAACGGATCGAGACCTTGAGCTTGTTGCCTTCCTTGAGAAATTTTGTCGCCTGCTTAACCTTGGTGTTGAGATCGCCGACGTCGATATTGAGCGACAGGCGGATTTCCTTGATCTCGATGATACGCTGGTTTTTGCGGGCTTCCTTCTCTCTCTTGGCCTGCTCAAAGCGGTACTTGCCGTAATCCATGATGCGGCAGACCGGCGGCGTCGCCTGCGGCGCGATCTTGACGAGGTCAAGATTCTGCTCGTTCGCAATCTGCTGCGCGTCGCGCGCGCTCATGATGCCGAGCTGGGATCCGTCGGCTCCGATGACGCGGATTTCCTTATCCCGGATCGCCTCGTTGATGAGAAGTTCCTTCACGCTAATGTTTAACACCTCCGTTTGTTGTATAAAAATGCGGGCGCAGAACCGATCTTTGTTCCGCGCCCGTTCAATGCAAAGAAGCGCCGCGGCACACCGCCGCGGTATTTTCCCGATTGACCGTGTGTACTGCATGCACACCGGTGAGGAACGAAGCCGTCCTGCTTTGTTTTCTCCAACAGTTTAACAGCGGGGAGGGGGTTTGTCAAGGGATAATTTTCAAATTTCGGTTTGACCGGAGCGGGCTGTGTTCCCGGCGCGCCCGACGGGCGGCCCGCGGCGGCGTTTTTGGGGATGTGATCGCAAAAAAAGCGGATTTTCTCGGCATGTTATCGGGTAGCGGGCATTTTTCGGAGAGATTTCTCATACAGTTTGCCGGATTGACTTTTTACTGCGGAAATGATATGCTTGTAAAAACCGAATATTGCAATTAAAGGATAGAGGCGCAGTTGTCAAGAGTAGTTCCGGTTCCAGAGGCACGCAAAGCCGTTGCCGGGGCGAAAGGGGCCGCTGCCGAAGGTCGGGCGGTTGCATTCCCCTCCTGGGCAAACGGATAAGATCCGTTTGACTGTCGCAAATTTGCGAAGAGCTATGGATTGATTGTGTATTTGTCCCGCTGTGCGTGCAGACGGGCAAAACAGCGATTTTGACACAGCCGATGCAATTTGCAGCGGCTGTTTTTATTTCAAGAGCAAAGGTCCTGTGAGTTGCAGTACTTGAGTTTGAAAAATCGAATGAAAAGGAGAGCTGAACCATGACAAGCAATCCCATCTTCCGCGGGGCTGCGACTGCCCTGATCACCCCTCTCACCGAGAACGGCGTCGATTACGAGACCTTCGGCCGCCTGATCGACTGGCAGATCGACGAGGGCATCGACGCGCTCGTCATCGCCGGCACGACGGGCGAAGGCTCCACCCTCACCGACGAGGAGCACCGCGAAGTGCTGCGCTACTCCGTGGAGCGCTGCGCGGGGCGCGTGCCCGTCGTCGCGGGCACCGGCTCAAACGACACCGCTTATGCCGTCGATCTGACCCGCTTTGCCTGCGAGATCGGCGCGGATGCGATGCTCGTTGTGACGCCCTACTACAACAAAGCGACACAGAACGGCCTCATCAAAATGTATGAGACAATCGCAGACGCCTCGACAAAGCCGCTGATCCTCTACAACGTGCCCTCCCGCACGGGCGTCAACATCGAGCCGGCCACCTACGCGGCGCTGGCCGATCACCCGAACATCAAGGCGATCAAGGAGGCCAACGGCAATATTTCCAAGATCGTGGAGGCCGCTTCCCTTGTGGGCGACAAGCTCGACATCTACTCGGGCAATGACGATCAGGTTGTCCCGATCCTCGCGATGGGCGGCACGGGCGTCATCTCCGTGCTCTCAAACGTGATGCCCGCCAAGACGAGCGAGATGTGCCACCGCTGGTTTGACGGCGACACCGCGGGCAGCGCAAGGATGCAGTGCGAGCTGCTGCCGCTGATCAACGCGCTCTTCTGCGAGACGAACCCCATCCCCGTCAAGGCGGCGATGGCGGCGATGGGCTGGGGCGAAAACTGCCTGCGCCTGCCGCTGACCCCGATGGAAAGCGCACACGAGGCGCGCCTGCTCGAGCTGATGCGCCGGTACGGCCTCATCTGACGGCCGAGAGATTGGAGATGATCCCATGAAATTGCTGATCAGCGGCCTTTGCGGCCATATGGGGAACGAGGTCGCGAAGCTCGCTCTGGCGGGCTATCGCGGCAGCGAGCTCGTCGCGGGCGTCGATCCGCTCGCGGCGGAAAACGCCCCCGTGCCCTGCGCGAAAAGCTTTGCCGATGCGGAGACCGCCGTGGACTGCATCATTGATTTTTCGCACCATTCGTGCACAAACGACCTGCTTGATTTCGCCGTTGGAAACAACATTCCCCTTGTTCTGGCCACCACCGGCCAGACCGATGCGGAGCGCGCGGCGATCGGCGCCGCCGCGGAAAAGATCCCGCTCTTTTTTGCGGCAAACTACTCGCTCGGCATCGCGCTGCTCGTCGAGCTGGCCAAAAAGGCCGCCGCGGCCATGCCGGACGCCGAAATCGAAATTATCGAAAAGCACCACGACCGCAAGCTCGACGCGCCGAGCGGCACCGCCCTCGCGCTGGCCGAAGCGATCCGCGAGGTGCGCCCCGCCGCCTCGCCCGTCACGGGGCGCAGCGGCCACGGCAAGCGCACGCCGGATGAAATCGGCATCCACGCCGTGCGCATGGGCAACATCGTCGGCGATCACGAGGTGATCATCGGCACGCAAAACGAAATCATCACCCTTCGGCACGAGGCGCAGAGCCGCGCCCTGTTCGCAGAGGGCGCGCTTGCGGCGGCCGATTTTCTCTGCGGCAGGCCCGCAGGGCTCTACGATATGAAGAGCCTGGTCGCATTTTAAAAAAACCAACTGTATAGTTTTGAGAAAAGAGGAATCCTTGTATGACAAGAATCGCGATTTACGGATACGGCAACCTCGGCCGCGGCGTGGAGTGCGCCGCGCGCCAGAACGCGGATATCGAAGTAACCGGCGTCTATACGCGCCGCGATCCCGCCGCGCTGAAAACGCTCACGGGGCTGCCCGTCTACCGTTCGGAGGATATTCTGCGGCATCGCAGCGAGATCGACGTCGTCATCATCTGCGGCGGCAGCGCGACCGACCTGCCGGTGATGACGCCGCTGCTGGCGGAGCACTTTACCGTTGTGGACAGCTTTGATACCCACGCGCGTATCCCCGAGCATTTTGCCAATGTGGACGCCGCCGCAAAACGCGGGGACACCGTCGCGATCATCTCCAGCGGATGGGATCCCGGCCTCTTTTCTCTGATGCGCCTTTACAACTCCTCCGTGCTGCCCCAGAGCAAGAGCTACACCTTCTGGGGCCGCGGCGTGAGCCAGGGACACTCCGACGCGATCCGCCGCGTGCCGGGCGTCGTCGATGCGCGGCAGTATACGATCCCCATCCCCGCAGCGCTCGAAGCGGTGCGCTCCGGCAGCCAGCCGGAGCTCTCCGCCCGCGAAAAGCATCTGCGCGAGTGCTGGGTCGTCGCCGAGGAGGGCGCCGACAAGGCGGAGATCGAGCGGCAGATCAAAACGATGCCCAACTACTTTTCGGACTACGATACGACCGTAAACTTTATCACCGAGGAGGAGCTGCAGCGCAATCACGCGGGGCTGCCCCACGGCGGCGTCGTGATCACGAGCGGCACGACCGGCCTCAACAACGAAGATCATCACACGATCGAATACAAGCTCACGCTCGATTCCAACCCCGAGTTTACCTCCAGCGTGCTCGTCGCGCTGGCACGCGCCGCGGCACGTCTGTCCGCGCGCGGCGAAACCGGCTGCAAAACCATCTTCGATATCGCGCCCGCCGACCTCTCCCCGCTCTCCGGCGAGGAGCTGCGCGCGCACTATCTTTGATCTTACGGAGGGGCTGACCGTATGAACGAGTATCCCTGCGAAAACATTGCCGTCGGCGACGCCGGACACCTGACCTTTGCCGGCCAGGATACGGCGTCGCTCGCGCGGCAGTATGAAACACCGCTTTATCTGATGGACGAGGACCGCGTGCGGCACAACTGCCGCGTCTATGCCGACGCGCTGCGGGAAAGCTACGGCGAAAACGCCCGCGCCCTCTATGCGAGCAAAGCCAATTCCTTCGGCGAGATCTACCGCGTCGTCGCCGACGAAGGGCTCGGCATCGACGTGGTCTCCTGCGGCGAGATTTTCACCGCGGCAAAAGCAGGCTTTCCTCTGGCGGACGCCTATTTCCACGGGAACAACAAGACGGACGAGGACATCCGCTTTGCCATGGAGCGCGGCGTCGGGCACTTTGTCGCAGACAACCTCGAGGAGGTGCGCGCAATCGAAAAGGAAGCGGGGGCCCGCGGCATCCGGCAGAAGGTTCTGCTGCGCGTGACGCCCGGTATCGACCCGCACACGTATAAGGCCGTCAGCACGGGCAAGGTCGATTCCAAATTCGGCAGCGCGATCGGCACCGGACAGGCCGAGGCGCTGCTGTGCGAGATCCTCCGGCAGGAGCATATCGAGCTTGAGGGCTTCCACTGCCATGTGGGCTCGCAGGTCTTCGGCGAGGACGTCTTTGAACGCGCGGCAGTCGTCATGCTGGAATTTATCGCGGAATTTGAGGCAAAGCACGGCTATCTGGCGCGCGTGCTCGATCTCGGCGGCGGCATCGGCGTGCGCTACGTGGCGCAGGACCCGAAGGTTTCCGTCGCCGAGCGCATTGCGAGCATCGCGCATACCGTGCGCGAAACCTGTAAGCGCCTCGGGATCGAGGAGCCCTTTCTGCTGCTGGAGCCCGGGCGCAGCATCGTCGCCGACGCCGGCATGACGCTCTATACCGTCGGCGCCGTCAAGCACATCCCCGGATATAAAACTTATGTTTCCATTGACGGCGGGATGACGGACAACCCCCGCTACGCGCTCTACGGTTCCCGCTATACCTGCCTGTGCGCCAACGGTGCGGACAAGCCCCACACCATGACCTGCTCGGTCGTGGGGCGATGCTGTGAAAGCGGCGATATCATCCAGGAGGACGTGCCGCTGCCGGAAGATCTGGAGAGGGGCGATCTCATCGCCGTCTGCACAACCGGCGCCTACAACTATTCAATGGCCTCCAACTACAACCGCCTGCCCCGCCCGCCCATCGTCATGCTGCGGGACGGCAAAAGCCGCGTCGCCGTGCGGCGCGAGACATTTGAGGATCTGGCGCGCCTGGATGTTTGATTCTGTTTTATTTTTGAAAGATTGAAAGAATACGGAGAGATACACGATGAAAACGATCGTTGCCAAATTCGGCGGCAGCTCGCTGGCCGACGCGGAGCAATTCCGCAAGGTCGCCGCCATCCTGCGCGCCAATCCCGCCCGGCGCTACGCAGTCGCCTCCGCGCCCGGCAAGCGCTGTGATACTGATACAAAGGTCACCGATCTTCTGTACCGCTGCTTTGACCTGGCAGTCGTCGGCACCAATAAATTTCTGCCCGTCCTCGAGCAGATCCGCGCGCGCTACGCGGAAATCATCGAGGATCTCGGCATCGGCTTTGATCTCGACGGCGAAATCGCCGTGATGGAGGAAAAGCTCAGAACCGAGCCGCAGCGCGACTATGTGGCAAGCCGCGGCGAATATCTCAATTCCAAGATTCTGGCCGCGTTTCTCGGATGGGATTTCTGCGATCCCGCGGAGTCGATCCGCTTTACGACCGGCGGCGCTTTCGACGAAGCGACGACCGAAAGGCTGCTCGGCGACGCGCTCAAGAAATGCAGCTACGCGGTTCTGCCTGGCTTTTACGGCGCGGATGAAAACGGGACGATCCACACGTTTTCCCGCGGCGGCTCGGATGTGACCGGCTCTCTCGCCGCCTGCGCCGTCGGCGCCGACCTCTACGAAAACTGGACGGACGTCTCCGGCATGCTCTTCACCGATCCGCGCGTCGTGGAGAATCCGCGCACGATCGATTTCGTCACCTATCAGGAGCTGCGCGAGCTCTCTTACATGGGCGCATCCGTTTTGCATGAGGATGCGGTCTTCCCCGTCCGAAAGGCGCGCATCTCGATCAATATCCGCAACACGAACCGCCCCGAGGACCCCGGTACGATGATCGTTTCCGCCATGCCGAGCGGCACCAACCGAAACCCCGTCACCGGCGTCGCGGGCAAACGCGGCTTCGCGAACGTTCTCGTCGAAAAGGCGATGATGAACGCCGAGGTCGGCTTCGGCGCAAAGCTCCTGAGCATCTTCTCCAAGCACGGCGTGCCCTTTGAGCACTGCCCGACGGGCATCGACACGATGTCTGTCGTCGTGGACGAGCAGGCCTTTGCAAAGCACCGCGCCGAGATCCTCGATATCGTAAATGCGCAGCTTGAGCCCGACAGCGTCAAGGTCGAGACCGATCTCTCGATGATCGCGGTCGTCGGCTGCGGCATGATCGAGTGTAAGGGCACCGCGGCGCGCGTTTTCCGCGCCGTGGCGGATGCGGGCGTCAACATCCGCATGATCGATCAGGGATCGAGCGAAATCAACATCATCATCGGCGTGGACACGGTCGATTATGAGGCCGCCGTACGCGGCATCTGCAAGGAATTTTGCTGATTTCTGACAACATTGAACAAAATAGAGGCCGCAGATCGATTGAATCTGCGGCTGTTTTTGTACTTTTTCACCAATAATTGTTTAAAAACTATTACCATGTTAAAATATTTTTAGCCAGAAATTCTTGACACAACCATGTGAATTGATTATAATAAACGACATAAAACATAAGTTATCCACATCGTTGATACAAATTTTCCATTATTAAAAGCACGGCCGTCTTTTTCCATCGTTTCCCGAGGCTCCATCGTACTTTAAGCCTCAAAACTCCATCGTGTTTTCATCCCCATCGTTGCTCCGTTGACTGCGGCTTGTTGACTCAGAGTCTGTTCCTGTTGTATGAACAATCCATGGTGGGAACAGACTTTGTCTCATAAAAGAAAGGATCCCAATTATTTTAAAGGAGTGGTATTGTGAGAAAGTCCATTAAATCTGCCCTGGCAATCGTACTTGCCCTTTCATGCATCTGCATGATCGCTGCGTGCGGAGGCGGTTCCACCTCTTCCGGCGCGGCACCCGCTGCTTCTGCGGAAACCCCCGCCTCTTCCGCAGCACCCGCCAATAACGGACAGAAGTATGTCCTCCGTATGGGCAACACCGCTGCGTATCCGGCTCAGCCGCCCTGGATCATGCGCGAATTCAAGAGACAGATCGAAGAAGCGACCGACCAGATCGAGGTTCAGCTTTATGAGGCTTCCGCTTTCGGCGGCCCGAACGAGATGATCCAGGGTCTTCAGAGCGGCGCCATGCAGGCGGTTCTGATCCCCTCCGGCTTCTACGGCTCCGCCGCCCCCGACGTCGGCATCCTTGACCTGCCCGGCCTGTTTGCCAACCCCGAGGAGTGCACCTGGGTTCTGAACCAGGATACCCCGCAGCTGGATGCGTATTTCGCACAGCAGGGCTTCGTTCCGATCGCGTGGTTCTATGAGACCAACCGCGACTTCCTGACCCTGACCCCCGTTCATTCGCTTGCCGACTTCAAAGGCATGAACCTGAGAACCTACACCGTTGACGTCTCCCAGGAAAACATCCGCGCGATCGGCGCCAACCCCGTTATCATGGGTACTGCCGACCTGCCGATGGCTCTCCAGCAGAAGACCGTCGACGGCACCGAGGCCGGCGTTACCATGATGGCCCCCGCCAAGTACTACGATCTTGCCAAGTACTTCGTTACCGAGCTTGGCGCCCCGCTTTGCAACCCCTGCATCATGAGCAAGGACTTCCTCGACAGCCTGCCCGAGGACCTGCGTGAGCTCGTCGTGACCACCATGCACGACATCTGCATGGGCAGCGGCATGGATTACGCTCTTGAGTACTGCGCCGCGGCTTATCAGGAAATGAGAGACAACGGCGTTGAGTTCACCGAGGCCGATGCGCAGTTCAAGCAGGATTACCTCGATGCGACTGCTTACATCACCACCGACTTCCTCGCTCAGCGTCCGCATATGCAGCCTGTTTATGACGAGCTGCAGGCTCTGATCGCCGAGTATCGGAGCGCGAACCCGTGAGTGGCGCAAGAGCGAAGCTGCGCCACGTTGCCGAAATCATCCTGACCGTTATTACGGTCGTCTGCGCGATCCTTTTGGCAAGCAGCGTAGTGTTTTATGCCTTTAACTGCTTCATGCGTTATGTCGTTCGCAATCCCCTGCCCTGGCCGGAGGAATACTGCATCTACATCGTGGTTCTGATGGTCTATGTCATCACCTGCAGAATGGAGTTTTTCGAAGAAGAGCTCTGCATCGGCATCATTGACCCGCTGATCAAGAAATCCAAGATCGTGCGCAATGTGTTGTTCATTCTGCACGGCCTGCTGACGATCTTCATCATGTATCAGATGTACAAGATCGGCACAGACGTTGTCGCGCAGCAGAGCCGCTACGGCATCGTCAGTCCCGTGATGAGAATTCCAATGGGTATCTACTTCGGTTTGGTCAACGCTTCCTTTGTGTTGGTTATTGTATTCTGGGTGATCAATCTCCTCACCAAGGATTATAATCAGGTCGAGGAGGTAAAAGAATGAATGCGACATCGGTAGCCGTTCTTCTGTTGATCATCGTCGGCTTTTCGGCTCTGCGCATCCCGATCTACCTGACGCTGTTGACCGCAACTCTGTATCTGCAGAATTTCGTCAACCATATGTCGATGCAGGCGTCGTTCCAGGCGCTGGTCGAGACGATCGCAAAGTCAAGCCTATTGTGTATCCCGTTTTTTATCCTTGCCGGCAACTTTATGCAGGTGAGTACGCTCGGTGACCGACTGGTCAATCTGTTCGTCACCCTGCTCAAACGGGTACGAGGCGGTTTCGCCATCGCAGCGCTGGTCGCCAACGCTTTCTTCGGCGCGATCTCGGGCTCCTCGCCCGCCGCCGTCGCCACCTTCGGCAACGTCATTTTCAAGCCGCTTGAAAAGCTCTACGGCACCAAAACCTCCCTCGGCCTGCTGACCTCCTCGGGCGCTCTGAGCATCATCATCCCGCCGAGCATCACGCTGGTCGTTTACGGCGTCGCCACCAACTCTTCGGTTGCCAAGCTGTTCATGGCCGGCCTGCTCCCCGGTATCCTGATCGTTCTCATCGTCAGCGTGTACCTGATTATTAAGTGCAAGCCTGTCAGCGACGAGGAGGTCGAGGCCATCACCGGCAAGACCAGCCTCGGCAAGGCGTTCCTCAACAGCCTGCCCGTTATGGTGCTGCCGATTATCATTCTCGGCGGTATCTACGGCGGTATCTTTACCCCCACCGAAGCGGCCGCGGTTGCGGCGATCTACGCCTGCGTCGGCGCGCTCGCCCTGCGGGATCTGAAGCTTTCGGATATCCCGAAGGTTCTGATCAACTCCTGCAAGACGGCCGGCCAGCTGATGGTTCTGATCGCTTCGAGCTGTGCGTTCGCACAGGCCGTCGTTGTGGCGCAGATTCCCGCCATGATTCAGAGAGCTCTCGCGGGTACCGGCAAGTACGGCTTCCTCCTGCTCCTGAATCTGCTGCTGCTCGTTGTCGGCTGCCTGTTCGAGACGGCGTCTGCGGTTCTGATTCTCGCTCCGCTGGTCCTCCCGACGGCCTTGGCTCTGGGGATCGATCCGATCCACCTCGGCATCGTCTTCACCGTCAACCTCGCCATCGGCATGTTCACGCCTCCTTTCGGCCTGAACATCTTCGTGGTACAGGGCGTCCTGCACAAGGGCATGGGCGAAATTTCCAGGGCAGTGCTCCCGTTTATCGTCCTGTATTTCGGGGCGTGTCTGATTTTGACTTACGTCCCGCAGATCTCTTTGCTGCTGCCCGGTCTCTTGTTCTGATTCCCGAGGTATTCCAAACAGCCCCCGCATCTGCTCGTTTGCCGATGCGGGGGTCGTCTTTTGTTTCTTATCGATGCGCCATGCCATGGCTGCAAGCGCAAATTTGCTGCCGGAGCGCTGCTCTTTCATTTTCGGATGCCCTCGTCCGAAGCAAACGATTGTGCCCTGCCCGGAGCCTCCGGCGCACCATGCAGCGTTTTTTGGACAGAGGGCACAGGGCACGCCCGCGGCGCTTTCGTCGTCTTTAAAACTGCAAAAGCCGTCCAGGAGCGCGGAAAAGGGCGGCTGATGCGATCCTCCGATAAAAAGCTGCCGGAGCATTGCCGCTCCGGCAGCTTTTTATGCGTTGCCCGCCTCCCAGATGAGCTCCTCCAGCGTTTGATACAATCGCTCCGGTTCCACAGGCTTCGAGAGATGCGCGTTCATCCCTACCTGCAGAGACCGCTGCACATCTTCGTCAAAGGCGTTCGCCGTCATGGCAATGATCGGGATCGTCTTTGCATCCGGCCTGTCGAGAGCGCGAAGCGTGCTTGTCGCCTCAAGCCCATCCATCTCCGGCATCCGCACATCCATCAGAATCGCGTCATAATATCCCGGCTCGCTCTTTTCAAACATCTCCAATGCGATCCTGCCGTTCTCGGCGTGATCGATTTCGGCTCCGCGCATCAGAATGATCTGCTTCATGATCTCCGCGTTGATGAGGATGTCCTCAGCCATCAGAATGTGCCTGCCCCTGAGTTCGGCCCTCTTCTTTTCCTGATACAGGCCCATATTGTTCTTTCTGGCGATGCGCTCGAATTCGTCGATAACATTCGATGCAAACAGCGGCTTCGCGAGAAAACTGTCCACGCCGACATGCAGCGCCTCGTCTATAACCTCATCCCAGTTGAACGACGTGAGGATGATGACGGTCGTTTCTTTGTTATAACGCTTGCGGATTTCCTTTGCAACCGCGATACCGTCCATTTCAGGCATCTTCCAGTCGAGCAGGACAAGATTGTACGGCTCGTTCTTCATATGCCGCACCTCCAGCATATGAAGCGCCTCGGACCCGCTGAGGCAGGTATCCGCCTGAATTCCCACCTCATCCAGCACGATCCGCGCGTGCTCCGCGGCGATCTCCTCATCGTCCACGACAAGGATGCGCATTTCCTTGGGATTCACATAGCTCGCCGCCGGCCCCTGGTGGGCGCTGTTGGACAGCGTGACCGTCACGGTAAACTCCGAGCCGACCCCTTTCTCCGATTCAACGGAGATCGTGCCGTTCATCAGCTCCACGATATTTTTTGTGATCGCCATGCCGAGACCCGTGCTGCCGTATTTGTTGTTTCGGCTGCTGTCCTCCTGCGTAAAGGCGTCGAAGATTTTCGGGATGAAGGCGGGATCCATCCCGATCCCCGTGTCCTTCACGCGGAACCGAACGGTGGAGTGATCGCCAAACACCGCCGTACGCTCCACTGTGAGCGTTACGCTGCCCTGCGCATCGGTAAACTTAATCGCATTGCTCAGGATATTGATGAGCACCTGCTTGAGCTTCATGTCGTCGCCGATGTAATAATCGCTGACGCCGCCGATCACGCGGCATTCGTATGCAAGGCCCGTTTCCCCGCACTGGGACATCACCATCGTGTTGATCTGCTCGAGCATGGCGCTAAAGGAAAATTCCTCCTTCCGCAGCGTCAAACGGCCCGATTCGATCCGGCTCATATCAAGGAT
>Ga0079305_1001912_pt1 | contig 22135 bp, 21 predicted proteins | sample LMS_cellobiose_e_FD_79183 | JGI IMG/M metagenome (GOLD analysis project Ga0079305, IMG submission 79183) | Rumen-fistulated moose microbial communities from Alaska, USA - LMS_cellobiose_enrichment | ecosystem: Host-associated > Mammals > Digestive system > Stomach > Rumen fluid ... | reverse complement strand
TTGACGCTGCTGCTCCTGGTCCTGACGCCGATCTTCGGCCGCCGGGAAGGGGCGAATCTCCGATGGGGACAGGTGACGCTGTGCGCGGTGGGGGGCCTGACCTCCGCCACGCTGATTTTCTATGCGCTGCCGGGTGTGCTTCTGTATCCCTTCAGCTTCAACACCATGGGCAACGGTTTTTTCTCCGCGTATTACATGGAGCGCCTGGCCGGCTGGGGGCTGGCGCTGCTGCTTTTGCTGGTTTTTTCCCGGGTGCTGTATTTTTGCGCCTTGCATATAAAGCCCTACGGCGCGGTGCCCGCTGCGCTGAACCTGGGGCTTTTGAGCTTTGCCGTTTACTGCTTCGGCCGATATTTTATCCCCTGGGTGAACGGGGCCAAGTGGCTGGGCTGGCCGGTCAGATACCGGGAGGTGGCCCACCGGTTCGGCTGGGCGGGGGACCTGATGATGTTCTCCGCCAATTATGCCATGCTGTTTATTTGGATCGCCGTGGCGCTGTCTGCGATCCTGGCGGTGCTTTTCTTTTGCCAGAGGATACACGTCAAGGAACCCTACACGAATCCCGCCCAGCACCGCAAGCTTAGGGCACGGAACCGGCGCTTCCGCCGCACGGCGGGGGCCGCGCTGGCGTGCGCGGGGCTGTGCCTGTTCGCCATGACCTGCGTCAAGGCGGAGGACACCAAGCCCGTCGCCCTGTCCGCCCCGGAGACCTACACGGTGGAGGCGGGAAAGATCCTGATCCCCATCGAAAACGTCAGCGACGGGCATCTGCACCGCTTTGAATACCGAACGGATGCGAATATCAACGTGCGCTGGATCGTGGTGAAAAAGCCCGGCTCCGCCTCCTTCGGCGTGGGCCTGGACGCCTGCGAGGTCTGCGGCAACGCGGGCTATTACGAGCGCAGCGGCCAGGTGATCTGCAAACGCTGCGACGTGGTGATGAACATCAACACCATCGGCTTTAAGGGCGGCTGCAATCCCATTCCGCTGGCTTATGAAGTGGCAAACGGGTATGTAGTGTTCAACTTGGAAGATATAATTGCGGGGGAAAAAGAGTTTAGATAACCTTGCTATGCGACTGCTGGAGGAAAAGAGTCAATTTTTTCCCTATGGCTTTCTCGGAAGGAGGCTGGGGGAAACCGCTCTTTCAGTCACGCGGCTTTAGACGCGTGACGCGTTGACAGCCAAGAAATAAAGAGGGAAACAGCGCGGGCAAGCGCAGCGCAGGCCGTGCGATGAAGCTTCAAAGAGCGGTTTCCCCCAGAAAGGAATAAATACAATGCTTTTCCGTATGATCCGCGGCGTGCTCTTTCATCAGAAGGGCAAAATGCTTTTGATCGCGCTGACCATCGCACTGGGCGCATCCCTGGCCACGGGGATGCTGAACGTGGTGATGGGCGTGGAAGAAAAGGTCAATAAGGAGCTTAAAAACTACGGGGCGAATATCGTGGTGAAGCCCAAGGATTCCTCCCTGCTTTCGGACATTTACGACGTGGGCGAAGGAACGGAATTAAACACCGCCTACCTGCGGGAGGACGAGCTGGGCAAGCTCAAGACCATCTTCTGGGCCTTCAACATCGTGGATTTTACGCCCTTCCTGGACACCCAGGTCACTTTGCCTGACGGCAGCGACGTCAAGCTCACCGGCACCTGGTTCAATCACCACCTGGACCTGCCCACCGGGGAAAGCCTGGACGCGGGCGTGGTGGGCATGCGCTCCTGGTGGGACGTGACCGAGGGCCGCTGGTTGGATGAAAAGGACGAAAACGCCCTGTCCGAAATCATGGCGGGCGCGGCCCTTGCGGAGAAGATGGGCTGGCACGCCGGGGATACCGTGCGCATCGCGGCCTCCCACGGGGAAAAGGACGTGACCATCGCGGGCGTCTATGACGCGGGCGGCGACGAGGACCAGCAGCTTTTCGCCGCGCTGGACCTTGCACAGGAATTGACGGACCGGGAAAACAAGGTGGCATCCATCGAGGTTTCCGCCCTCACCACCCCGGACAACGAGCTGGCCCGCCGCGCGGCCCGCAATCCCGCCGCCCTTTCCTCCCGGGATTATGAAACCTGGTACTGCACGGCCTACGTCAGCGCCATCTGCTATCAGATCCAGGAGGTCATCACCGGTTCGGTGGCTTCCGCCGTGCGCCAGGTGGCGGAGGGCGAAGGCGCGATATTGGATAAAACCAAGCTGCTGATGATCCTCATCACCGCCCTGAGCCTCATCGGCTCGGCCCTGGGCATCAGCAATCTGGTCACCGCCTCCGTCATGGAGCGGTCAAAAGAAATCGGCCTGCTCAAGGCCATCGGGGCCAGGGACCGGTCCATTACCGGCGTGGTGATGACGGAGATCCTCATCACCGCCCTGGTGGGCTTCGGAGCGGGCTATTTCCTGGGCTTCGGCTTTGCCCAGCTCATCGGGCGCAGCGTGTTTTCATCCTCCATCGACATGAACCCCCAGGTGGTGCCCATCGTGGCGGGGCTCATCGCGCTGGTGACCATCGCCGGCAGCCTGCCCGCTATCCGCACGGTGCTGAGATTGCGTCCCGCGGAAGTGCTCCACGGCGGGCATTAAGGAGATTTCTGGGGGGAACCGTTCTTTGGAGTTTCTCCGCGCGCTTCTCACCGGGGAGGCGCGCCACTTCTCCATGTTGCTTAACGCTTACCGCGTCGCAAACCCACAAGGGGTTTGCTCCTTGTCGAGCGGTCCCCCCAGTCCCCCTCCAAGAAAGCCATAAAGGGAGAAACTGATATGACCAAACGAAGAATGTTTCTGCGAATGATAACGGCATCATTGCTCAGACGCCGCTCCCGTATGCTGATCGCCCTTTTGTCCATTGCCATCGGCGCAACGATCCTGGCCGGGCTGGTGACCATTTATGTGGACGTGCCCCGGCAGATGGGGGCCCAGTTCCGCTCCTACGGTGCGAACATGCTTCTGCTTCCCAAGGAAGGGGAAACGCTCACCCCAGCAAGCCTTTCGGATGCGCTGCAGGCCATCCCGGAGGACGCGCTGGTGGGCGCGTCGCCGTACCGCTACATCCGGCTGGACATGACGTCCCGTCAGCAGTCCTTCACCGCCGCGGGAACGGATTTTGCCGAGGTTGTCAAGACCAGCCCCTATTTCAGCGTGGAAGGGGCGTATCCCGAAAACACCCGTGAAGTGCTGGTGGGCAAGGAAATCGCCGAGACCATCGGGGCGAAGATCGGCGCCACCATGACGCTGACCTGGCAGCCCGCGTTACGCAGCGCGGATTTAACCCCGGAAGAAAGCCGGACGCCCGGCGCGGCGCTGTCCGGCAGCGCGGAGGGCTTTGGCGGCGGGATGGTGTATGTGACCGCCGCGCTGGATGAGGATAAGAAGATCGCTTCCCTTTCCATCGACGCCACCACCCAGACGCCGGAATACGGCGGCCAGCTTTCCCAGGACGCGGCCTTTGCCGCGCAGTTCATCGGCAAAGCCCTGCCCCTGATACTGAATGAGGATGTGGACGCTTTTACCGGCGCGACGGTGACCTCCGCCGCCGTGGTGGACGCGCTGAATCAGGCCGTTGCCGCCACAGAGCAGGCCCAGCCCAAAACGGTGAATTACATCGTCACCGGCATCCTCACCACCGGCGGCGAGGAGGAAGGGTATGTGTTCATGTCTCTTTCGGACATGGAGGCCATGACAGGCAGCGAACAAATGGACGTGGCAGAGCTCAGCGTATCCGCCGGCGCGGAGCAGCTGGAGACTTACGCGGACGCGATTGCCGAAAGCGGCAGCGGCGTGCAGGCCCGGCTGGTAAAGCGGGTCACCCGCTCGGAAGCCGCGGTGCTGACCAAGTTGCAGTCCCTGGTATTCCTGGTAACGGCCGTTGTCCTGCTGCTCACCATGATCTGCGTCAGCACCACCATGATGGCGGTGGTGTCCGAGCGCAGGCGGGAAATCGGCCTAAGGAAAGCCCTGGGGGCATCCGACGGCTCCATCCGGGCGGAATTCTTGGGCGAGGGGCTGTTCCTGGGTCTGCTTGGCGGCGTGCTTGGGGCGATGCTGGGCTTTGTGTTCGCCCAGGTGGTGAGCGTCCATGTGTTTTCATCTTCCATCACCTTCCAGCCCCTTTTGCTGCCTGCCGCGGTGATCGTTTCCATGGCAGTGGCGGCGGTGAGCTGCCTGCTGCCCATCAAGCGCGCCGTGGCCATTGACCCTGCCCTCGTGTTGAAAGGAGAGTAAAATATGAGCCTTCTTGAAATCAAAAACGTCTCCAAAATCTACGGCGAATTAAAGGCCCTGGACAACGTGAGCATCCACGTGGACAAGGGCGAATGGGTAGCCATCATGGGGCCCTCGGGCAGCGGCAAAAGCACCATGATGAACATCATCGGCTGCATGGATAAGCCCACCAGCGGCGAAGTGCTGCTGGACGGCGTGGATATTTCCAAGGAAACAAGCCGGCGCCTCACCGACATCCGCCGGGACAAGATCGGCCTCATCTTCCAGCAGTTCCATATGGTCAATTACCTGACGGCAGTGGAAAACGTGATGGTTTCTCAGTATTATCATTCCATGCCCGATGAAAAGGAGGCCCTGGAGGCGCTGGAGCGGGTGGGCCTGCGGGAGCGCGCCCGGCATCTGCCCAGCCAGCTTTCCGGCGGCGAGCAGCAGCGGGTCTGCGTGGCCCGTGCGCTCATCAATCATCCTGAACTGATTTTGGCCGACGAGCCCACCGGCAACCTGGACGAAGCCAACGAAAACATCGTGCTGGATTTGTTTGCCCAGCTGCACAGGGAGGGCACCACCCTCATCGTGGTCACCCACGACCCGGAGGTGGCGGAGGCTGCCCAGCGCACCATCGTGCTGGAACACGGAAAGCTGCTCAAGGAGGTTATTAACGAGAGCTTTGGGAAATGACGGCAGGGGGGACCATTCTTTGGAGGCCAAAGAATGGTCCCCCCTGCACCCCCTCCAAGAAAGCCGTATTTGGGAGGTTATTTATGAAAAAGCTACCTGCCATGGTTGTTTTGATCCTGTCGCTCGGCATTATGATCGGCAGCCAGACCTTTCTTGCCCCCTGCGTGCATGAGGACGGCAGCTTCGGCTCCTGCCACTGGGCGGGGCAGATGATGCTGGGCGTCGGCGGGCTGCTGTTTGTGCTGTCGCTTTTTGCTTGTCTTTCAAAAGACGGCCCGGTGCGGAAAGGCATTTATCTGGCGATGATGCCCGCGTCCGTCCTGGGCATCCTGACTCCCGGCACGCTGATTTCCCTTTGCAAAATGAACGCCATGCGCTGCCGCATGATTATGCAGCCCGCCATGATCATCCTTTGCGTTCTGATTCTCCTTGCCGCGCTGATCGGCTTTCTGATGGAAAGGAAACGCGCATGAAAAAAAGCTACCTGTCCCTGAAAAACCTGAGCCGCAGGCCGGGGCGGACGGCGGCGCTGGTGCTGCTGACGGCGTTCATTGCCTTCTCCGTCCTGGGGGGATCTATTGTGGTTTCCTCCCTGCGGCGAGGGCTGAACAGCCTGGAGGACAGGCTGGGGGCGGACATCATCGTGCTGCCCTCCTCGGCGCAGAGCAAGGTGAGCTTTGAAAAGCTCTTCCTCCAGGGTACCACCGGCGCGTTCTATATGGACGCTTCGGTGCTGGACGAGGTGCTGGATACGCCGGGGGTAGCCGCCGCCGCGCCGCAGACGTTCCTGGCCTCCCTGAAAGCGGACTGCTGCTCCGTCAAAATCCAGGTGATCGGCATCGACCCGGAGAAGGATTTTACCGTGCAGCCCTGGATTCAGGAAAGCTATGCCCGGGACATCGGCGAAATGGAGGTGGCGGTGGGCTGCAGCGTGGAGGCCGGCGTGGGCGAAATCATCCGCATCTATGACGAACGGTGCAGGGCGGTGGCGCGGCTGGCCCCCACCGGCACGGGCCTGGATACGGCGGTCTACTGCACGATGGACACGATGAACACGCTGCTTCAGGCTGCTGAAAGCAAGGGCATTTCCCACAAGATCACCAGCGACGGCGACAGGCAGATTTCCGCAGTCTATGTGAAGGCGCAGGAAGGGGCCGATATTGATCAGCTCAACAGTTATCTGAACGGCCATATCAGAAAAGTCACCGCCGTGCGCACCCGCAGCATGATCACCCAGGTGTCAGACAGCCTGGCCGGGGTCACCCGCACGGTACGCATCCTGATCGCGGCGGTATGGGCGCTGGCGGTGATCATCCTGCTCATCGTGTTCGCCATGATGACGGCGGAGCGGCGGCGGGAATTCGCCGTGCTGCGCCTGATCGGCATGAGCCGGAGGGCATTGAGCCGCATGCTGCTCACCGAAAGCCTGCTGTGCAGCGCCATGGGGGCCCTGATCGGCGCGGTGCTGGCCGTCGCGCTGGTGCTGCCCTTTACGGCGCTGATTGAAAGCAGCCTGGGGCTTCCGTACCTGACGCCGGATTGGAAAACGATCCTTGGCTATGCCTTAGGCGCGCTGCTTTTGACGGTGCTGATCGGCGCGGCTTCCAGCGCCTTTGCCGCCTGGAAGCTGAGCCACGCCGACCCCGGAGGGGCCTTGCGGGAGGGATCGTAACATGACGCTGAAAGCAGAAAACGTAAGCAAGCAATACTTTCGGAAAACCGGCCAGGCCAACGTGTTTTTCGCTGTCCAAGACGTCAGCATCAACTTGGCACCCGGGCAGCTAACGGTCATCACCGGCCGCAGCGGCAGCGGGAAAACCACCCTTCTGCACATGCTGTCCGGTCTGCTTTCGCCAAGCGAGGGAAAGGTGTATCTGGACGATACCGATCTGTACGCGCTGAACGACGCGGATTTATCGCGCCTGCGCAACTGCAGCCTGTGCGTGATCCCCCAGGCCCGCAGCGCAGTGGAAACGCTGACGGCATTGGAAAACGTGCTGCTGCCCGGCATGCTGTACGGAAAGCAGGATAAAACCGCCGATGCGCTGCATTGGCTGGAGGCGCTTGGCATCGGGCATCTGCAAAACGCCTGCCCCGCGGCCCTTTCCGGGGGCGAATTGCGCCGCATGGCCATCGCCCGGGCCCTGACCCAGGGCGGCGATATCCTCCTGGCGGACGAACCCACCGGCGACCTGGACGACGAAAACACCGCGCTGGTCCTTTCCGCCCTCCGCGCCGCTGCCGACGCGGGGAAGGCCGTGCTGCTGGTGACCCACGAAAAAGACGCCCTGGATTATGCCGATCAAATGTATCAGATGAACGCGGGGCATATTGCGGGCTATTGTTCAAAGGAAGGATAGCAAAATCCGAATGAAAGAATGATTCATTTTTTTCGAATCCGTCACCTGAGCGGGGCGCTATAAACCCCGCTGTTTTTTTATCCCGTCCAGCCCCGTATTTTTTCTTGATTTCTGTGCGTCTTTGAATATAATAATGATTGCATTAGAATAATCTAACCAGATTGAAACCGCGCAAGCAATCAGGAAGGGAAAAGGCGGAGGCAAGCGCATGAAGAAAAAGATTTGGGATTTGTACGCACCGATTTACAAGCGGGCCATGAAGGCCGATCAGCACATTTACGATTTCATGTACCGGCGCATCCCGGAGAAGATACGGGGCATGGAAGTGCTGGAAATCGCCGCCGGCCCGGGCCTGCTGGCCCGGCACGCGGCCCCGGCGGCCAAGCGGATGATCGCCACGGACTATTCCGACGGCATGATCGCCCAGGCGAAGAAGGGCGACGTCCTCCCCAACCTGACCTTTGAGGTGGCGGACGCCATGAATCTGCCCTACGGGGACGCCTCCTTTGACGCGGTGATCATCGCCAACGCCCTGCACATCGTGCCGGACCCGGAAAAGGCGCTCAGCGAAATCGGCCGGGTGCTGCGGCCCGGCGGGCTGCTGATCGCGCCGAACTTCGTGGAGCACAAGGGCACGCTGCTCAGCCGCGTTTGGTCGGGCATATTGAAAATTGCGGGCGTTCGGTTCGAGCATCAGTGGACGGGCTCTGAATACCTGCAATTCCTGGCGGATCACGGCTGGCAGGTGACGTTCAGCCGGGAAATGGCCGCCCGCATCACGCTGATGTACGCGGAATGTAAGCGGGAGGGGGAGCAATAATGAAGCAATATACGCCCGAAAAGCAGGTAAGCATCCGCCGGTATCAGAAGCTGTTTCCCACGCTGCAAAGGGATATTGGCGCCAATCGAAAAAGCCCAAATGCCCGGCGGACTGAAGCCTGTTTTTTTATTCTCCTGTCAAGGGATCCCGCAGCGGTTCATCTCCGGATGATCCTCTTTTGCTTTTTTGGGAAAAATTATGCCTGTATCAGGCTTTCCAGGGTTTCATACAGCGTTTCAGGCTGCACGGGCTTGCTCAGATGGGCGTTCAATCCCGCCTGCATACTGCGCTGCACGTCCTCATCAAAGGCGTTGGCGGTCAGGGCGATGATGGGGATGGTTTTGGCGTCTTCTCTGTCCATGGCCCGGATGGTTCTGGTGGCTTCCAGCCCGTCCATCTCCGGCATCCGCATATCCATCAGGATGGCGTCGTAATACCCCGCAGGATGCTCCGTGAATTTTTCCACGGCGATCCTGCCGTTGACCGCCAGATCCGCCTGGATCTGCCGGGCCATAAGCACCATCGTCATAATTTCAGCGTTGATCTGCACGTCCTCCGCCAGCAGCACGCGGCGGCCTGTCAAATCGGCCTTTTGCGCTTTCTGCTTTTCGCCGATCCCTTTCCGATGAAGAGCAGACTTGAATTCCTCCAGAACGGAGGCGGCAAACAGGGGCTTGGATATGAAGCTGTCCACGCCAGCCAGTAAGGCTTCCTCCAAAACGTCGTCCCATTTGTAGGCGGTCAGGATGATGATGGCCGATTCGTGACCGATGATTTCTCTCATCTGCCGGGCGGTTTCCACCCCGTCCATCTCCGGCATCTTCCAGTCCACCAGGATCAGGTTATACGGCAGTCTGCGGGCATGGCGCAGCTTCACCCTTTCAATGGCCTCCGGGCCGGAGGAGGCGGTTTCGGCGGCGATGCCCGCTTTCTCCAATACCAGCTTTGCGTGCTCGCAGGCCACGGGGTCGTCATCCACCACCAGCACGCTCATATCCTCGGGATGGATCTCATCGGCGTCGGCGTCCTGCTCCCGCCTGCCGGAATCCTCCAAGGTCACGGTCACGGTAAAGGCGGTGCCTTTCCCTTTTTCGCTTTCCACCTGGATATTGCCGTTCATCATTTCCACGATACTCTTGGTAATGGCCATGCCCAGGCCCGTGGAGCCGTATTTGTTGGTGGTGGAGGAATCCTCCTGGCTGAAGGTGTCGAAGATATGGGGCAGATATTCCTTGCTCATGCCGATACCGGTATCGGTGATCCTGAATTGCAGTGTGGACATCCCTTCAAACTGCGCCGTGCGTTTCACATCCATGCGCACTTTGCCCCCCTGGGGCGTGAACTTGACGGCGTTGCCCAGGATGTTGATGAGCACCTGGCGCAGCTTCATGCTGTCACCGATATAATAATCGTCCACATGGCCTTCGATATGGCACTGATAGTCCAATCCCTTATCGCTGCTTTGGCCGGAGAACATGGTATTGATGGCCTCCAGCAGCTTGGGAAAGGAAAATTCCTCCTTCTTCAGCATCATGCGGCCCGATTCGATGCGGCTGACATCCAGAATATCGTTGATGAGGCCCAGCAGATGCTCGGCGGAGGAGCCGATTTTCGTCAGGTATTCCTTTGTCTTTTCCGGCGTTTCCGGGTCGTTCAGGGCGATGGTGTTCAGCCCGATGATGGCGTTCATGGGCGTGCGGATCTCATGGCTCATGCTGGACAGGAAAGAGGTTTTGGCCTTGCTGGCCTGCTCCGCGGCCTCCAGGGCCTGGCTGAGAGCGGCATTCTGTTCCGCGATCACCTTGTCCTGTTCATGCTTTTCCTTTTCCTGCGTCAGCAGCTGCTCCTGCAGGGCCAGCCGCCGCTCCAATTCCTGGTGCTTGATCCGATTTTCCGCGTCCGCCGTTTCCTTTTCCAGGGTCAGCCTGGCGGTTTTCCGATTTTGAAGGATGATGAAGGCAAACATGCCCAGCAGCACCAGTACCGTCAGCAGCGACTGGATCACGCTGCGCTGGATGATGCGGCCTGAAATGGGGCTGATCTCTTCGCTGATGACGCTTTCCCGGATCAGATAGGTCAGCAGCCAATCGGTCCCTTCAACGGGCACATAGCTGAGGGTTTCCGGCGTCCCTTTGTATGTGAAGGATACGACGCCGCGCCTGCCCTCACTGAAATCAGACAGGAAAGCGTCATAGGAATATCCATCTTCAAAGGCGGCAATCTGCATGGCGTCCAGCAAGTTGTCTTCCACCGCCAGACCGCCCAATACCGTATTGCTCAGCGCCACGCCCGTGTTAGTATAGATATTGCAGAAAGTTGCCCCTGCCTCTTGGGACTGCATGGAAACGCCGTTCAGCATCTCCTGCATGTCGATCTGCATGAAGCAGACAATTAACTCCTCGCCCTCAAAGCGATAGTGAACGGGCACGGCGATGATGGCTTTTTTGTCCGTACTTTCCAGGTTCAAAATGGAAATGGCGGCTTCGGATAACGAATGATAGTCAATGGGATATTGGTCGATGTCCGTCTGATAGCCCATGGAGGTATAGATCAGGCCATTTGTATCGACAAAGGCGAAGCGTTCCAGATTGAAAATTTGCTTCATTTTCGCCTGGTAGGCTTCCAGATGCTCCTTGTCGCTCAAATCTTCTTCCGTCATCAGATCCAGGCCGGTCTGCATATCGCTGATCCTGGCCTGGAGGTTATTTGCCACCACCTGCTCGCGCCGCCCTGCCAGCTCGTCCAGGTAAAGCAGGGAAACCGTGCGGACTGCCTGCTCCGTATCCCGCCTGGCGATCCGCCCCATCCAAAACGTACCCAGAATGAGGATCAGCATGACAATGATGCCGCCGATCACGGCAATAGGAAGGGTCCTGCTCCTTTTCTGCGTCATACCGCTTCCCCTCCCGCTTCCTTGATATCCTTCACCTGTTTGATGTACTTGCCGCTTTTAACGCGGGCGTCATCTGGCTTTTCAGCATTTGCAGGGATCGCCCAGGCACGGCCCAGGCGGAACACGCCTTTGATTCTGCCTTCTCCGCAGAGAAGCTGGATGCGCCGCTGAGAAATGCCCCACTTCTGCGCCGTTTTGCTGACGGACATATATTCCATATAGTATGGCCCTCTTTTTTTCTGGATAGTAGGGAAATCACATGCGATTATTATATACGCTGATCCGAATAAAATCAAGGAAAAAGAAAACACTGAAAAAGCCCGATCCTCGGCATGGCCGCCGAAGACCGGGCTTTCATTTTCAGGCTTTCCTGCCAGATAATTGACGGTGGATTCCCGCGCCATCTTCTGGTAATCCTCCTGCCGGGCGAAGGAGCCCTCCTGGCTGAGCTTGCCCATTTCCAGCATTTCGGTGCGCTTGACGGCGCTGTCCTCCGCAGGAATGGCATACTTTTTCTCATGGGCGGCGTCCATCCAGGGGGTGCAGGCGGCGGCTTACGATAACGGGCGGAAGACTGATCTCTTTGTTTCCTGTTTACTTGATTGAGCATTTTTGATAATAACACCGCGCCAGACATGAAAAAACATCCGATGCGGCGCAAAATTGGCAGGGATCCATCAATTTGCCCGGGGCTGCAGGGAGCCGTAAAAGTAACTGCTGGTGGCCCCGCCGTCGATAAGGAAGGTGGAGCCGGTGATGAAGGCGCCTTTGTCGCTCATCAGCAGTTCGGCCACATTCGCCACCTCGTCCGCCGTGCCGGGGCGGCCGGCGGGGCACTTGGCAAACATATTCTTGTAGAAGTCGCCCCGGGGCCCGTTGAACTCGTCGATAGCCAGCGGCGTTACGATGATGCCGGGGGCGATGTCGTTGAGCCGCGCGCCCCGCTCTCCCCATTTGATACACTCCGCCATGACCCGCTTTTCATTGCAACGCTTGGCCATCTGGTAGGCGTGCAGGGTGTCCCGGATGTTTTCGGGTTTCAGGATGTCCAGGTTCAGCAATTCTTCCGTGGGCGTGGTCGCAAGCATTCGGTCTTCCTCGGCGGTCAATTGGGGCATCCGAAAGCCGCTCTGGCTGGAGATGGTCACGCCGCTGCCGCCCTCGGCAATCACTTTGCCAACTTCCTCCAAGAGAACCGCGGTGCCGTAGAGATCCACCTTCAAAATGGCTTCAATGGGGGCTTGGCTGGGGGAGACCCCCGCGCCATTCACCATGTATTTGATTTCGCCGTGCTTCTGGGCTTCGGCGATGATATTCAGGATGCTTTTCCGGCTGCTCAAATCCATCTCAAAGGGAACTACGTCAAAGCCCGCTTCATTCATAATCTTGGCAACTGCGTTGGCGTTTTCGAGTTTTTTGTCGCCCAAAATGATCTTTTTGCCAAACCCGATCCGCCGGGCTATGGCCATGCTGATCTGGCCCGCGCCGGTGACGAGCATTACTTCCTTTTTCATCGCCGCTTCTCCCTTATTTGCTCAGATTCAGGCTATTCAGCCAATTGCTTACGTCTTTTGCGGTGCCCTCTGCGTCATTCTGGGCTTTGCTGCCCCGGACCGCCAGGCCAGGCAGCACAGTGACGCCGGGCAGCTTTTCCTCGATCTGCTGCTGGGTGCCCGCCTGGCCGCTGCCCTCGTGGGTGTTGAAGGGGATCACCGCTTTTCCGGTGAAATCGAGGCTTTCCAGGAAGGTGTACACGATGCAGGGCACGCCGCCCCACCAGATGGGATAGCCCAGAAAAACCGTGTCATACTGTTCCCAGTTTTCAATCTCGTTCAGATAAGCGGGGCGGGCATCTTCTTCCTTTTCCCGGGTGGCGACGGCCAGGGTGCTGTCATAATCCGCAGGATAGGGGACCTCCGGCACGATTTCAAACAGATCGGCCGCGGTCTGTTCCGCGATGACTTTCGCCAGCTTGGCAGTGTTGCCTTCCTCAATGAAGCCCACGCTCCAGTTTTCGCCGGCACGGGAAAAATAGACCACCAGCACGGAGGACGGCGCATCCTCCGCTCCGGAGGGAAACGCGGCCAACAGCAGGCACAGCGTCAGAAACAAGCTGGTTATTTTTTTCATTTCCTTCCATCCTTTCAATACGTGTCGGCTTCGGACCGGGCAATCAGCCATTGCCCGTTTTTCTTTATCAGCTTCAAATCCTGCTTCAGGCGCCAGGTGTGCCATCCTCCGCCGAATACGGCGGCGTGCACCCGGCTTTTGCCGATGAGCGCGGCCGTGTCGCCGTGCAGGGCCGCTTCCATGCTGTCGTGCTCGGCGGAAGCATAGTTCAGGGTGCCGTTTTCCACCGCTTTCAGGAAAAAAGTCAAACAGTATAAGATACTGGCAGCACAAATGCTGACGATTCAGGGCAGAAGAAATGCGGGACGGGGATCGGTTCCGTCCTGAATGACCAAATAATGCGATATACACAGGCCCGTCACGTGCCTTGCCCACAGGCCGTAGGCGGGCGCATCGCCGATGGGATCGATCATATGCGCATCCGGATACGCGCCGCGCATGTCGCTGAAATCCTTGTCTGCTTTCACGGGGCGAACAGAGGAATACTGATGCAGGCAGACGTTGCTGAACGCAATATCTGCGATGGGCTTTTCCGGGATGCCCATCAGATAAGAGCCCCGTGGACCGTTATCGCTTCCCGTGATGTCGGAAAAAAGTACGCGGCGCAGCGTGCCGATATCGGGCTTGGGATCATTTGGCTTGACCCGTCCCCGGTTTTCCAGGCGAAGAAAAAAGGGACTCCACGCCCGGGTGATGTGAAGGTCAGTAATCCAAAAATCCTCCAGAACACCGCCGTCCACCATTTCCAAAGATACGCCGCTGTCTGCGCAGGGATGCTTGAGCCCGGACGGGTCCTCCGCCAATCCCCCGATGCGGCAGTTCCGGATCAGCACCTGCCGGAAACCGCCCTGGGTATCGGTGCCGACCTTGATGGCATTGCAGGCGGAGTAAAAATCACAGTTCTCCACCAATACCCGCCGCAGCTCCCGCTGGGAGGCGCCCTTGAAGCACAGTGCGTCGTCCCCGCTGGAAACGCGGCAATCCCGGACGATCACATCCCGGCAGCCGTCGATATCAAAACCATCGTTGTTATAATTTGCATGGTTGCGTACGGTAACGCCCTCGATGAGCAGCTTTTCGCAGTTCAGATAATTCTGCATCCAGCAGGCAGCGTTTTTCATCGTCAGCCCGGCGATATGAACCCGCGCGCAGTCGATCATCCGGATCAGAAATGGCCGCCCGGGCGTTCCCTGGGCGGTTTCCTCTCCCGGAAAGTGGTCCGGGCTGCCCTGGCCGTCGATCAGCCCCGCGCCCCGAAGGCAGATATCCTCGCACGCCTCCGCAAAAATCAGCGACTGGTGCATGCCCATGCTGGTATCCTGCACCGTGAGCCGCCGGGCGCGGTGTTCAGGATAATCTTCAAGGCGTGTGCTGCCCAGCAGCCGGGCCCCGGCGCAGATTTCCAGGCATACATGAGACCGGAGCACTAAGGTGCCCGAAACATAATCTCCCCGCCGCAGCCGCACGATGCCCCCCCGCGCGCCGGCGCTGTTTATAGCCCGCTGAATCGCTGCTGTTCCCAATTGATCGGGAACAAAGCCATAATCCTCAGGATAAAACACATCATTTGGTCCGCGCCATGGCTGAACCGCCTGACACAGCGTTTCAGCCATGTCCGTGAGATCTGCTTGCATCGATTCGCACCAGGCGGGCAGCAAGCCCCGAACCGGGTCATTCTTATCCTGCTTCATGGCTGACCTCCTTCAATGGGTACGGCGCATTGCACACGGCCGGTCGGATCCGTGATCAGCCGCACACCGCAATCCCACGCGCCCAGCGGTTTCCCATCGACGCGAATCTCCGCTTTCGCGCCATCATTCAGGATTTGATAGTGATGACCGTAAAACACGGCGTCATACGCGCAGGCGGCGCCGCTGCCCAGGCTGAACCAGACGTTGCCCAGATGCGGATGGATGCCATAGTGGTGGGCGATGTATTCCAGACAGGCTAACATCGTAGGGCCGTAAGCGTCTTGAATTGGTTCCCCGCTTTCCTCGGTGACGGGCTGATGCGTGACAGCGTGTACCAGGGAAGGTTTGCCTGTAAAGGGATCGAATTGCTGCGTGAAGCGGCATCCGTTTTCTGCAATGCTTCGGATCAATTTTTCTCCCAGACAGGTCACCAGCCGGTGATAACCATAGTTTTCCAGCGCCAGGATGGCGCGCTGATAGGTGAGCCCCTCCGGCTGGCCACTCCAATTGTTTTCCGGCGCATTGCGGAAAGCGGGATCGTTCGCCGCTACGCTGGGCAGCGGAAACGGCGTCCAGAATTCCGCGGGATTCATCAAATGATGCTTCACAAAGCGGTCCGCCATCTCCTGCGATAATGAACCCCAATACATGCAGCGCAGCGTATTATGGCATAGAATAGGGATCGCACGGCCGCTGTGATCCCGGTCGAAACAGGCGTCCCGCTCATCATCCCATAGCTTTTTCTGCAGCGCGTCCGCTGCTTGAAGCGCCTGCTTCCTCCAAAAATCGGCTTTTCCGTCCCCGGTGATGCGGCTGATGGCCGACAGGGTATCCCGGCAAGCGTAGCTCCAGCTGGTCACGTCCATGGAGGCCATGGGCACCACCTGATACCCATGCGGCGGATCGTCTTTTTCCCACCAGCAGGGCGCGTCGCCATAGCGCAGCACCAGATCCTCGCCGGTATCATAGACGCAAAAGGATTCCAGCAGCCCGTCATGGTTGGTGTCTCGGGTACGCCACAGGCAATCATCGAATCGCCGCAGGCACTCCGCCAATTGGGCCAGATACTGCCGATCCTCGCCTAACAGATAATAGAGATTCAGCGCCGGGAAGGGAAAGCAAAAGCCCTGATATTTATTGAACTGCGGCTCAACCGCGCCATCCACGCACCGGATGGAGCCGGGCAGACGGCCATCTGCCCGCTGACAGCGCATGAAGAATTCACAATTGTTCTTCGCCGCCTCCAAATTGCGCAGGGCGTACATCTCGCCGCCCATGGGCTGGGTTTCCAGCCAGATTTTTTCATAGCCGCCCCCCTCCACCAACACGAGATCGCCGCCGAACTGCTTCAGGTTCCGGCGGCATTTTTCTTCCGCCGCGTTATAGACACACTGCAGCGCGCTGTCTACGGTGTGGAAAGCGACGCTCGTTTCCGGCAGCATGTGTTTTTCCTCCCATTGGGTTTTGATGTCTGAATTTTACCAGATTTGTGCCGTTTCGCATAGGCACAAAAATTCTGCATATCCAGAATACGCCCCGAAATCCTGAAAATTCAAGAGGTGCGCAAAATTTTTGCTTCTTCCGTTTTCTACGGACTAATTGGTATAATATGGAAAGAAGCTGCAAATGATCCCCTACACCGCAGCCAACACCTTTTGCGACCATGTGTATCTGCACTTCACCGATGATGATCGGGTGTATTCCTCTTCAGATTCCATGACCACTTCTCTTTTACCCGCATGATGCGTTATGAGCATATCACCGAATCACAGCTTCTTTCCCATCCTGGCGGAGCAGCTGCGCGCCGAGGGAGAAACGGGAGGAGGCCGCTGCGTGACGGCCATATCCGCCGTTCATGCGGATTTTGAAGAAGCGCCCAACGCGTATCTGGAAGCGGCGGCCGCCTTTGACAACCGTTTCGTGATGGGCAATCATCAGGTGCTGTTCTATAATGATATCTCCTCCAACATGGCCGATATTCTCCCGCAGGCCCAGAAGCTCACCAACTCCATCAGCCAGTCGCTTGCTTTGGGCAGCCGCGAACTGCTGGACGCCAGGATCAACGATTTGCTGCTGTTTCTGAAAAACACCCATATGTCGCCCTTCGCTTTCCGCATGATTTACAGCAACGTGATCAACACCTTGCTCCATACCCACGCTTCCGCCCTGTCCAGCGCCGGAACAGCCCTGGATTATTACAATATTTTCTCCCTTTCCTCCTGCCAATCCATTGACGATCTGGATGAGCTGCTGCGCAGGCTGTGCGATCTGCTGCTCAGCGGCGCGGGCCTGGAGGACGGCCAGGAAACGGAGGACGACGAGATTGGCCAGGTGGTGCGCTATATGGAGGAGCATTTCAGCGACCCGGAAATCTCCATGACGGCCATTGCCGATTCCTTCGATCTGTCCACCACCCGCTTCAGCCTGTCCTTTAAGGAGAAAATGGGCGTGACGCCGCTGGATTACCTAACGTTGCTCCGGGTGGAGCACGCCAAAGAGCTGCTGGTCAACACCGATCTGACCATCCGGGACGTGAGCGCCCAAGTGGGATACTACGATTCGGGCAGCTTCATCCGGCGCTTTAAGCAGGTCACAGGAGAAACGCCGCTGCAATACCGCCGGGGGCATGATACGAACAAAGACGGTGGGGAAGGGCAGGATGTTATAATGAAAACGGTGATGAAAGATGAAACGTTTTCAAATAACAGCCTGAGAGCATGAAACAATCAAGGCGAAGGAAGCAGGGACGAAAGACAAGAGAATGCACATTTCTCGGTTGTTCGCATAAGGCTCTCTCATAAACAAATGAAGAAGATGACGGCAAAGGGAATATCTGCTGTCGTCTTCATTTATTTGGATCATATTCTGATTATTTCCCGGTCATCTTCAAATAAAGCAGTCATCTTTAATGATCTGCCGCCTTTCTTTTCTTCTTGCGCCGCCAGCAGGCATTCAGTAATTGCATTTTTTGCCGGGCGGGGCAATCCATATTGGTCAGGCGGCTTTTGCCCAGGCAGCATAGATACACGCCGCGCGTTTGCCAGGTATTTTGCCCCGCTTCAGTGGCGGGAAAATACACGCTGAGACGGACAGGATGCGGCGGCCTGAGCAGCGCCTCCATCCTCCGTCAGGAAGAGGCTCCATGACTTCATTCCCGCCCGTCCGCATAGGATGAAGCGGAGGTGAAGGGAATGCTGTCTTTCTTATATTGGCTGTTCAAAGATGCCCTGTTTTTCTTTGGCATGGTGTCCGGCCGGGGGATGTTTCCCAAGCCCCTGAGCCGGGAGGAAGAGCGGGCGGCCATCGCCGCCATGCAGTCGGGGGACGACGACGCCCGGCGGAAGCTGATCGAGCACAATCTGCGGCTGGTATCCCACATCGCGAAAAAATACACCGTGCCGGGGTACACCGCCGAGGACCTGGTATCGGTGGGCGCTCTGGGGCTGGTGAAGGCGGTAAACACCTTCCGCCCCGAAACCGGCGCGCAATTATCCTCTTACGCTGCCCGCTGCATTGAAAATGCTATCCCCTCGCCAACGCGGCATGGGCAGGAAAAAGCTCCGTTTCTTCCAATATCTGGCACGTTTGCGCCCGGATTTCGGAGAAAATGTATATCATGTGCCGCTCAGGGGGAAGTCAGGTGAGGTTTGCGCCTTTATATATCCTTTCCTTCCGGATGACCCAAACCAAGAAGATTTCCGAGGCGTTTTCCCTGAATCGAAAGTATCGGCGCTACGAAGACATTGTTTCCATCCCCGACCGCCTTCGCTGGCGCAGGCATGAATTGGGGCTTTTGCAAAAGGAAGTCGCCGCGAAAATTGGCGTTACCCGCAGCGTGTATAATAGCCTGGAAACCGGCGAAGTGGAGTCCTTGGATCCTGCCGTGATGGACAAGCTGGCAGCGCTGTACGGCATCCCGGTATCCGATTTGCTGGACGACTACCATCGCTTCCTGCTGAACGGTCAGGGACAAGCTATCCAGAATCTGCGTGCTTCCCTGGATATGACGCGAGCGCAATTCGCCGATCATCTGCATACGGACGTGAGGAATATCCAGGCCTGGGAGACGGAACGGAAAACGATCAGCAAAAGAATGTGGGAAGCACATTTTCAAAAGTTTCGATAAATTCATCGAAAAACAGTTGCACAAAACCCGAAATCGCAGTATAATAGGATCGAAGAGTTTGAGAAGGGGGTATGAGCATGGCAACCATCGCGCCGATTTCTGATTTAAGGAATTACGGAACTGTTTTGGAAAAAGTGCAAAAAGGTCAGCCGGTTTATCTGACGCGCAACGGGCATGGAGCCTACAGTATCCGGGATATGCAGGACGAGGAAAACTTCCAGAAAGCGGAAGCTATGATCCAGCTGCTTTGTGAGATCAATGCGGGCATCCGGTCTGCTGAGGAAGAAGGCTGGATTTCCGAGGAGGATTTCCGTGCTCATTTTCGGAATCGCAGGAACGAAGCAAAATGAAATACAGCATTCGTTATGCTCCGCAGGCGCAGCGCGACATGGAGGCTGTGTGGGACAGCGTTGTGGAAGCTTCGGGCAGCTTCGATCTGGCGGATCAGTATGTGACCGAATTTGCCGATGCGATCGCTGAGAAAAAAGAATTCCCGTTCTCTGGTATTCCGCTGTACTATCGCGGGCTGTTTACGGGGTATTATTCCGTCAACTTTAAAGCGTACAAGGCTTTCTACCGCATCCGGGATAACTGTTTGGAAGTGGCAAGGATCCTGATGATGAAGCAGGATTATATGAAAGCACTGTTTGGAATCCAAACGAATGATTCTGTGGATGATATGAAAACGGAGAACGAGTAATAGCCGGAACGCTTCTGAAAAACATATCATTAAAAATTTCCCGGCAAGCATCCATCGACACTTGCCGGGCGGGGATCAGGCGTCACCGGGCCTGGTCCCGTTTTCGTTTGGCGGCAGCCATTACGGCGATGTATAATTGCACTTTCTGCTCTGCCGGACAATTCAGCTTTTTCATCTTATCGCAGACCCAGTCGGCGTGCACGCTGGCCATGCGCTGGGCCAGGGTGCGCTTTCCTTCGTCTGTCTGCGGATAGTGAACGATCACGTGGATGGGGTTCGGTTTGGGTATAAGCAGCGCCTCCTTTCTATGGAAATGTATATGGCAGGCAGGATAAGATATGCCTGCCAGTTCGGCTGACGTCCAGCTGCTGATGCTTGTCAGTCATCTTGACCATGTCCCTCCTCTCTGTTGTTTTGCCGGTGATGGACTGCGGATTTTGCTTTCCGCATCATCTCGGCGCATATAGCGTAGCATTTTGAAACGGTCTTGTCAGTACCAGCCGCTGGGGCCAGGAAATCTTGTTCTTAATAAACGCTCGAAAGCCTTGATGCGCCTATGTTTGCGGAATAATGTGCTTGGTAAAAACTGTAATTTTATGGAAATTTTGATGAAAAAACAGCGTTTTTAGGCCGTTTTTAGTGCCAGCTGCTGGCACCTATTACAAAAGTTAAATTTTTGTTACAATCATATAATGATCACTCTATAAAAGTTGCTTCTTCCTATTTTGTTTACAAGTCATGTATGCTATAATTATCCAGGAGCAGGCACTTGAAACAAAGGAGCGATACAAAGCATGAATATCAACAACATCAATGTAAATAAATACCCTGTTTCTCAGGTATTCGATCCAGAGTCCAAGGTGGTCTTCGAGATTCCCAAATATCAGCGTGAATACACATGGGGAAACCGTGAATGGGAAGCCCTATTTGATGATCTTGTCGAGAATGATGATGGATATTTTCTTGGCTCGATCATTTGTATCAACATTGCAACGGACACCATCAATGCGCCTAAGTTCGAGGTAGTCGATGGACAGCAGCGTCTTACGACTTTGAGTTTGTTCCTTGCGGCGCTCTATACAAAAATGAATGAGAATAAAGAATTGCTGGACGAAGATCAGCAATCCGATATTTTACAGTTGAAACGAAAGCTCGTTCTCAAAAAGACGCAATCTGACATCCGGGTCATTCCGCAAGTGCAGGGAAGCAATCGGGATGATTATCTCGGCTTACTGGCTCATATCGGCATCATCTCTCCCCGGCCTATGCCGAATTATGCCGGGCTGCGCAGGATCGTAAAGGCGTACAATTATTTTCGCAAGCGTATCGATCGTATCACAGAGGAATCCGGCGAAATCATCAGTACATTGTTTAAACTACTGGATAAAGTCAATGCCGCGATTCTTGTGATGATCGAGGTTTCCAATCACGCGGATGCTTATACGCTCTTTGAATCTTTAAACAACAGAGGAACGCCGCTCACTTCCGTTGATCTGATAAAAAATCTGCTACTGGCGCGTTTGGATGTATCAGGAGAAGAAAGCCTGGATTATTATTTCACAAGATGGACGGAGATTCTCAATAACCTGGGCGAAGAGTATTCTGAGCAAGAGCGTTTCTTCCGGCAGAACTATAATGCGTTCAGGAAAAGTCTCAATGCTCCTTTTATCAAGGGAGACCGTCAGTATCCCTTGGGAACGATCGCGACGCGTTCCACCATGCTGGATATCTATGAGAAAATGATAACCAAAGATCCGGTGGGTGCATTGAATACGCTGACTGAGAATTCTGCCATTTATGCTGGGATCATTCTGAACAAAGTAGAAAATCTTACGCCGCCGCTTCGTGACAGCTATCAGGATTTACAGCGTGTGCAGGGCGCTCCGTCCTACCTTTTACTGATGTATCTGATTAAGAATAAGAACATCCTGCAAATCACAGATGAAGATATTGCCAAGGTGTCAAAACTGTTGGTCAACTTTTTTGTACGGCGTAACTTAACGGATATTCCTCCAACTCGCGATCTTGCCAGAATGTTTATGGCGTATATAGAGGAAATCGAGCAAAACGAATATATGGGTGAAGCGATCTTTACAAACCTTCGCAGAAAACTGATTGATAACTCCGCTACCGACGAAGCGTTTGAGGAGAAACTTCGCGGCCCGGTATATGACGATAATGTGGGCGCTACGCGTTTTATTCTCTGCATGATGGCAAAACGTGGTATGACAATCGAAAATGAAAAAGACCTCTGGAGAAAAACGAACAGTAATCAATACGTCTGGTCCATAGAGCACATTTTTCCGCAAGGGCCCAACATTCCAAAGGAATGGGTGGATATGATTGCCAACGGAGATTCTGAGAAGGCAAAGGAGTATCAATCTTTGTATGTGCATACCTTTGGCAATCTGACCATCACAGGATATAACAGCACACTGAGCAATAAAGCATTTGCCGAGAAGAAAGAACGGAAAGATGCCAACGGTCAATTCATCGGCTATAAGAATGGCCTCAATTTGAATAG